>Ga0172378_10001152_pt1 | contig 24156 bp, 19 predicted proteins | sample GrowelOW332metaG_FD_119755 | JGI IMG/M metagenome (GOLD analysis project Ga0172378, IMG submission 119755) | Groundwater microbial communities from an aquifer near a municipal landfill in Southern Ontario, Canada - Pumphouse #3_1 metaG | ecosystem: Environmental > Aquatic > Deep subsurface >... | reverse complement strand
TGGAACAACGTGACACCGCAACAACGAGAAGCCGGTTCCCTCCAGGGAACGTCAGGGTTCGAAGAGCCGGACTCTAGGCCGGCCCCGCAGGGGTGAGGATGGAACAACGTGACACCGCAACAATTGTCAATAACACGTCACAATAGTGGGCTTCGCCCAGTCGCCGGGTCTCAGCAATGCAAAAGCAAGCTTTGCCGCTGTATTCGGCTTTTGCAACAGTCGTCTCTCAAAGTGGCGAAGAACGCCCAAGCCGAGCATCTCAGGTAGCGAACTCGTTCGCTATCAAGACCTAAGGCCCGAAGCGGATGCCGAAGGCATCAATACAGAGAGTATGTACGCTTCGCGTTACCCCTGCGGTTCGGTCATACAACCAAGCAAGCTCGGTTGTGCGACACTCGCCTTGCATGGTTTTGACGCTTCGCGTCACCCCTGCGATTCGGTCATACAACCGAGCAAGCTTGAGCGCGACTCTCAATTTGGGCGATGTTATCGTCCGCAGCTGCATCTCGGCAATAAAGGCAAGCAAGCATGTCTTTGCTGCGCTTGATTTGCATGCGGTTCACTTAATCAAAGCAATTTTTAGAGGTGCCCCAAACCCGATGCATCATACATACAATTTTTCCATGGATGGAAAAACGCCGCGCAAAACACTCTTTTCGGAAGCATAAAACAAGCCCGTTGGCAATCCTTGAAGAAAACCAAATTTCTAATTTTAGCATGCCTTGGAGTCTATATGGAAAAGATCTGGACAAAGCCATTCATCAACATCTGCACGACGAACTTTCTCCTCTTCTTCGCCTTTTATCTCATCCTTCCCATTCTTCCTTTGTATATAACCGAAGAATTTAAAGCAGGCAAAACCGTCTCTGGAATCGTACTTGCGGCCTACACGGCAGGAGCACTCATTTCCCGCCCATTCGCAGGCTATTTCGTCGATTCCTTCAACCGGAAAAAGCTATTCCTCATTTCCTACATTCTCTATTCATCCATCTTCATCGGCTACTTTACAGCAGGATTCCTCGCGCTACTTGCTTTTACGCGATTTGTCCACGGAATCGTCTTCGGTTCCGTATCCACGACAAGCAACACGATCGCCGTCGATTTGCTCCCATCCGCAAGGCGGGGCGAAGGCATCGGGTATTATGGAGTCGCCTTCAACATAGCATTCGCCCTTGGACCGATGACGGGAGCGTTCATCTGCGAAAAATGGGGCTTTGATGCCGTATTCTATACATCGCTTGCCATTTGCACAATCGGTACATTTTTAGCAATACCCCTAAAAACGAAGCAAAAAGCAATCAAAAAAGACGCGACCCCGATCTCTTTTGACAGGTTCTTTCTCACTTCCGCAGTTCCGCAATTTTTATGTCTCATCTTTGTCGGCTTTGCATACGGTCCGGTCATCAATTACTTAACACTCTACGGCAATTCCGTAGGCGTTGAAAAAGTCGCAGGCCCCTTCTATTCCCTTATCGCCGTAGGACTCATTTCATCTAGGCTTCTTATTGCAAAACACATCGACCGCGGCTATATCATACAAATTATCGCCATCGGTACGCTAATCTTGGCCTCCGCATTCGGAATCCTCGGATTTTTCCACTACCGCTCGACTTTCTTTGTCGCCGCTCTTTTAATCGGCATCGGCAACGGGATGATCTGTCCCTCTTACCAGACTCTCTTTGTGAATATGGCGCGCCACAACCAGCGCGGAACCGCCTCAAGTACATACCTAACAGGTTGGGACGTTGGCATAGGAACGGGCATTCTTCTCGGTGGAATCATCGCAGAACATTTGAGCTATGGAGCAATTTTCGCCATCAGTGCATTTGTCGTATTCATCGGAGCAGGCGTATTCTACTTTTTCGCCGCACCTCACTACAATGCACATAAATTAGAAAACGCCTAGAAAACTTCACAAGAAATTTTCTAAACTAGGAAAATGCAACCATCCTCAAAAGCAATTCTCCTTTGTCTTTTTTTAGGTACCGCATCCGCCTTTGCCGAAACCCGCACACTCTCCCTGTTTTTTGCAGGCGATTTAATGCAGCACGAAGGCCAGCTCAACACAGCTCTCCAAAAAGACGGAACTTACGACTATGCAGATAATTTCAAGTACATGAAACCCGCCATAGAAACCGCAGACCTAGCCATCGTCAACTTTGAAGTCACCCTGGGCGGCAAACCCTACACGGGCTACCCCGCCTTCAGCGCACCCGACGCATACTTTTACGCAACCAAAGAAGCCGGATTCGACATCTACCTCACCGCGAACAATCATTGCCTCGACCGCGGAAGGAACGGCCTCATCCGCACAATCCACGTCATGGATTCCCTCGGCGTACCGCATCTCGGCACTTACACCGATACAAGCGACCGCGCCACCCGATATCCCCTTCTCGTACAAAAGAACGGATTCAAGATCGCGCTTTTGAATTACACCTACGGCACCAATGGAATTGAAACACCCGCACCGACAATCGTCAACCGCATCGACACCTTACAAATTAAGCAAGATATTGTCAAAGCGCAAGGAATGAATCCGGACGCCATCATCGCCAACATGCACTGGGGCATTGAATACCAAATTAAAGAAAACGCAGAGCAAGACTCGCTTGCCGCATTTTTGCTCCGCAATGGAGTTGCGCACGTCATCGGCTCGCACCCGCATGTCCTCCAGCCGATGAAAATAGTCATGGACTCGCTCGACGAAGCGCACATCGTTGTCTATTCACTGGGAAATCTCATATCCAACATGAAAAAGCGCTACACCGACGGCGGAATCTCGGTACTCCTCACGCTCGAAAAAAGTGACACGGACAAAAAAGTGCACGTCAAAAGCACAAGTTACACACTCTGGTGGGTGCTCCGCCCGGAATTCACCGGGAAGAATTTTGAAATCATCCCCGCAACGCTCGATTCCATTCCCGAAGCCGCAAAAGTGAACCGCGAGATATTCCTGAACGACGCCCGCGAAATTCTCAAAGGCGATATCCCCGAAAAATAATGGCCGCATCCGCCTTCCGGCGGACCAGGCTATATTGCAGGGCAGTCCGTGGCGGCGAGCTAAAGCTACCGCCCCGCACGGCTCCTGCAACCGAGCCTTTGCCAACCGTACATAAATTCAAAAGAAACAAAGTCTCGGCACGTCCGTGTCACTATCCTTTGCGGAAACCGGACAATTACATCTGTCTAAAGCGCTTTAACGCGATCAGGGACGCTGCTACAAAAAAGAGCGCAACCGCAGCAATCAACACCAGCGGAGCATACGGATAAGCAAAATAATATCCCGAAAATTTTTCAGAGACAATGAGCAGAACAAAAACAGAAACCAGCGCGGATTGATTCGCCGCACGTGCCGTATTTACATATAAAGAAACAAGCAGGGAAAAGCCCGAGATAAAAACTGAAAAAGCGAAACCCGCCACCACAGACATCCACCACACGTCAAACGAAGCGTTCCCAAAGGCTAGCGCATAAGCCGATTCTCCGAACAAAATGAAAACAAACGGAATGGGAATTACCGCAAGAAGCTTCCCAAAGAAAATTTCCGCAGGTTTTACGGGCAACAGCAATAACAATTCCAAAGATCCGCGTTCCCGCTCGCCGGCAAAGCTATCCGATGCAAGCGGAACCCCCATCGGACTTATCAAAAGCGCACAAAAAAGCATCAATTGCCGCACAACATAAGGATCATCCACGCCCGAAAGGAACAGGAACTCCGAAAGGCAAAGAAGCAAGGGCGGGAAGAGAAAGGGCACGAGGAACTTCGGTTCTCGAAGCACCTGGCGAATTTCATGCCGGGCAATCTGCAAAATGGGGCTTTCAGTCATTTTCCGCATTTTCCACGACACCTTTGTAAACTCTTTCCAGAAGCAGTTTCGATTTTTCCACGCCGAGAACCTCTAGAGAAATTCCTGCGGCGTTCAAAGCATTCTGAATTGCAGCAGCATCTACAGGCTTTCCGTTCATCTCCTCTTTCATTTTCAAGCGCACAATCATTTCATTTATTTGCAATGAATCCATCCGCCCCGCCTTCTGCAATTTTCCCTTGGAAATAATCGCAAAAGAATCCGCATACTTGTCCATCTCGGAAAGGATATGCGAAGAAATGAGAAGAGTCCCGCCAGTTTCCTTTTTCCAATCGCCTAAAAGCGACCAGACTGCACTGCGGGAACCGGGATCGAGATTTGCCACGGGCTCATCTAGCAGAAGAACTTGCGGACGGTGAAGCAAAGCGCGGATCACCTGCACTTTCTGCTTCGTACCCTGCGAAAGCGCGCCCAAACGGATTGAAACATCGGAAATTTCCAAAGCTTTTGCCAAAGAGCGGATCCGTTCGCGAGTATCCTTCAAAGCATAAAAGCCAGCAAAGAAGCTCAGATATTCTTCAATCGAAAGCTTGGGGTAAATGCCCGGATTTTCCAAAAGGATTCCGCACGTTGCAAGGTTTAAAGAACCATCCGCATTCCGCAAATTTTCTGCAATCCTAATTTGCCCGTGAGTTGCAGGAAGCCGCCCGCAAAGGAGCCGCAAAAGGGTCGTTTTCCCCGCCCCGTTCGGCCCGAGCAGGGCAAAAGCATCGCCCTTATCCACTTTAAAAGAAACAGAATCCAACGCAGCAGCCGAAGTTCTCGGATACGCAAAGGAAAGATTCTCAAATTCAAAGACAGAAGAGCCCACCTTTCAATAGTAGAAAATTCTACTTTTGAATTATGCAACAGCCTATATCAAAAGAGGGCTTCCAAAAACTTAAAGAAGAATGGGAGCACCTCAAATTCGTCGAACGACCCGAAATGCAGCGCCAAGTGGGTGCCGCTGCTGCTGAAGGCGACCGCTCTGAAAACGCAGCCTACACTTACGGTAAGATGCGGCTCCGGGACATCGACCGACGCCTCCGGGAACTCGACAAAATCCTCGACCAAGCTAAAGTCATTGAACTCGCCATACCCAAAGATGGATCCATCCGCTTTGGTGCGACGGTCACCCTCGAAGAAGAAACGACGAAAAAACAAAAGACTTATACGCTTGTGGGCGTACAGGAAATCGATCCTTTACAAGGTAAAATCAGCATCAGCTCCCCCGTAGGCAAAGCTCTTCTCGGCAAGTACAAAGGCGAAAGCGTAGCGATAACAATTCCAAAGGGAACCTTCAACTATACCGTTCTCGAAATTCTATACAAATGATGCCGTTTATCGATACGCACTGCCACATGGACACCTACGCAGAAAAGTCAGGCGAGGCTTTTGAATCCTGGTGGGCAAACGTGCTTCCCCACCCAGAAGCTATCGTACAAGTCGCCTGCGAAATAGAGAACTTCGAATACGCACAAAATCTGACCGGCCGGTACAAGGAAGTCTATGCAGCATACGGCATTCACCCGGAAGTCGCCGTCTCGTACTGCGAAGCCGTTGAAGAAAAACTCAAAAAGGCACTCGCCCATCCGAAAGCGGTGGCCCTCGGTGAAATCGGGCTGGACTATCATTACGAAGGCGCCACGCACCAGAAACAGATGGAAGTTTTTGCCCGGCAGCTAGATTTGGGAATAGCGCTGAAGAAGCCCATAGTCCTCCACCTGCGCGAAGCTGACGACGATGCGCTCCAAGTACTCTCTCAGGCAAAAATCGGTAAAGTCAAAATTCACGTGCACAGCTTTAGTGCAAATCCGGATTTTGCCGAAAAACTGCTGTCACTCCCCTCTCACACATTCATCGGATTCACAGGCATCGTCACTTTTAAAAACGCACAGAACGTGCGGGACAGCGCAAGCATCGTCCCTCTCGACCGTCTTCTGCTCGAAACGGACGCCCCCTACCTTGCACCGGTGCCCTTCCGAGGAAAGCCATCCCATGCGGGAATGATCCCCAAAATCGCAGAAACACTTGCTCAAGTCAAAGGAGTTACCCTAGACTCCTTGATGCTCGCCGCACGGCAAAACACAAAAATCTGTTACGGAATATAAGAACTCGCTCTATTGGGCGGTACCGCATTTTTAACAACACGGCTCTCCGCCATCGTGCGGAACGCTTCTGCCGGAGCAAGCGGCCTAGAGAAATAGAATCCTTGGATATACTGGCATCCTTCCTTATAAAGGAAGTCCAGTTGATCCTTCCGCTCCACGCCCTCGGCAATCAAATCCAGCCCAAGGGATTTTGCCATTCCTATTACCATCTTCACAATGGCGACATCTTCCGCATTCTTCGGAATATCCCGGACAAAGGAGCTGTCTATTTTAAGCGTGCGGATCGGATAGCGCTTCAAGTACATCAAAGACGAATAGCCCGTTCCAAAATCGTCGATGGAAATCTGGATACCCATATCGGCCAATTTTTCCATAATGCCGATAGTCTTTTCCACTTCGGACATCGCCGTGTATTCTGTCACTTCAAGTTTTAGATTATGCGGGTCCAAATGGGTTTCAAGCAGAATTCTCTGCACTTCGCTCACCATATTATCCAGAGCAAACTGTTTTGCAGAGAAGTTCACGGCACAAGTCAAATCCCGATAGCCCAAATCAACCCATTCCTTCATTTGTTTGCAAGCCATGCGCAAGATGAGTTCACCCATCGGCACAATCAAGCCCGTCTCTTCCGCCATCGGAATAAAATCCGCCGGAGAAACAATACCTCGCTCCGTATTATTCCACCGCACTAACGCTTCAAATCCCGTCACCCGGTTCCCATGGAAAATATCCACAATCGGCTGATACATCAGCATAAATTCACAGCTCTGGATAGCTTTGCGGATCTCCATTTCTAGCTTGTAGAGTTCCATCGCCTTTTCTCGCATTCCCGAAGCGAAGAACTGAATTCCACCAATGCCGACGCGCTTTGCTTCCCGAAGCATCGTATCCGCATTCGCTAAAAGCGATTCGACGTCTTTGAACTCGCGGTTGAAAATAACCGCCATCGAAACTGTAATCAAAATTTCATGGCCATCAATGGAGAACGGCATCCGGATCTCGTCCTGCAAGCGGCGTACGATCGCCTTGACTTCCGTATCCGTACCGCGGCCTTCTATGTTTCGGAGTATAATTCCAAAGACATCTCCGTTAATCCGCGCCACCACATCGTTCTGGCGGCAACCTTCCGAAATGCGGTCCGAAACAATCCGCAAAAGCTTGTCGCCCACCTGATGGGAAAACGAATCGTTCACTGCCGTAAAATGGTCGATATCCAAAAGAATGACCGCAAAAAGATAATCCGGGCGGACTTCGCTGCGCGAAATTTCATCCCTAACCCGGTCTAAGAAAAACTGACGGTTCTTCGCTCCAGTCAAAGGATCGTGAAACGCAGAATAGAACAAATTGCGTTCGGCGCGGCGCATATCCGTCACATCAGAAAGACGCCCCACCATGCGGATAGCCCGTCCCTCTTCATTCAACTGGGGCTTTCCACACAAAAGAAGCAGCCGTTCCTTGCCGAAGGCATCAAAAATGCGCGTTTCTATGCCAAATTGTTTATTCTGAGCAAGGGCTTCCGGCAAAGCCTTCAAAAAATCGCCGCGATCCTTTTCTAGCATTGCTCCTTTGAGCACTTCAAAAGAATCACCCAAATCCTTGCCAATACCACAAGCTTCTGCAGCATGTTCCGACCAAGTCACCTTACCTGTTGCCAAATCAAATTCCCAAAGGCCGTCCGAAGAGACTTCAAACATGAACTTGAGCAAGTTTTCCTTCTCCACAAAATCTTTCCGATAATCACGGGAAACAGTCGTGTCCGCCGTGGCAGGGGGAATCTCAATATCTTCACGCATTTTTTTCGATTTTATTCTTTTCGAAAAATGCCCAAACAAGGCGAGACACGCTATCAAGCAAGCTAAGACGGAGTAGAACGCAATAAGGTACACGCCGGCATCATTCGGCAAAAAAAACGGCATGAGAATAAAAAGCAACAGAGAAAGTAAAAGAAGCGCAATCCGAAGGCCAAAGAACTCTTTAAAATGCATAGATTCTATCCCAAAAAATGAAGAATTCCCAATACCCATGCCTAAGTATAGATAGAATGTAAACAAAAAGGATTTTTATACGAAATTTGTAACCATTTTGTTTACAATTTTCATACAAGAAAACGTCAAAACAAAAAATACAACCTAAAAATAGCCTCTAAAAAAGAAGCGTTTTTTAAATACCGCCAATTTTTTTATTTTAATAGTAATATTTTTGAGAACATATAAAAAAAATAACATTTTAAAAATGCAACTTTATACTAATTCTATTCAAAAAAAACGTCAAAGTAATATTTTTCGCACTCTATTGCGTTTGATACTAGTTATAATTTATATTATAAATATTGAGAACATATAGAACCCTTATCAAAGGACCTGCATCATGAAGGGATTGCATTTTTCTCTCACGGCGTTAGCTCTTTCACTTGGCTTTACGGCAGCACAAGCGCTTACTATCAACAATGCCGCCGGTTGGCTTGAATCCGCCTATGCAGAATGGGCGCCCGTCAGCGGGGCTACGAGCTACAAAGCCTATTACACGGGCAATGGATCTACGAACATCCAAATCGATGACGCGCTCATCCGCAGCTACGGCTCCTATTACCGCGCCGATATTCCCGGCCTCAAAGCAGGTAGCTACACCATTAAAATCGCAGCAGTCGCATCCGGCAGCGAAACAGAAAACGCCACTACAAGTGCCCTCAATGTTATCCCAAACGACCGTTCCGGCTTCTCCTTCACCAATAGCCACATTCCAGGCGCCTACAATACGGACGGAACTCCGATGAGCGGAGCCGTCATTCTTTACGTAACAGAATCCAACAAGGATGCCATTTCACTCGCCGTTACTACCAGCAACAGCGGCTCAACAACCTCCTGCACAGGCCTCCAGAATATCCTCGACGGTATTAAGAAGGGCTACGAAACCCGCCCGATTATAATCCGCCTTATCGGAACAATCACAGACCTTACAACGATGTACAGCGGCGACATCGTGATTGAAAACAGCAATAGCAACAATTCCCACATTACACTTGAAGGCATCGGCGAAGATGCAACGGTCAATGGCTGGGGTATCCGTATCAAGAACGGAACAAACGTCGAAATCCGCAATCTCGGTATTATGAACGTGAATAGCGGCGAAGGCGACAATATCGGCCTTCAGCAGGGCAATACCTATATTTGGGTACACAACAACGATTTCTTCTATGGCGACGCCGGTAGCGACGCGGACCAAGTGAAAGGCGACGGCGCGCTCGATTGCAAAAAATCCAACTACATCACCTTCTCCTATAACCATTTCTGGGACAATGGAAAATCCAATTTGCTAGGTCTTAGCGAAGGCGTCAAGAGCTACGAAAACGGAGCTTACTACATCACCTATCACCACAACTGGTACGACCATTCCGATAGCCGCCATCCGCGCGTCCGCTATTACAACGCGCACGTTTACAACAACTACTATGATGGCAACGCAAAATACGGCGCAGGGAGTACTCTCGGTTCTTCCCTGTTCATGGAAAACAACTATTTCCGCAACTGCAAATACCCGATGCTCACTTCCGAACAGGGCAGCGATCTCTATGCCGGCGGAACCGCTCGCAACGAAGACAACGGAACGTTCTCCGGCGAAGACGGCGGCGTCATCAAGGCGTATAACAACTATATGGAAGGCACCTATACATTCATTCCATACGGCGCAAGCTCCTATACAGTTAAGGGTTCGACTGCCGCCGCTTCCAGTCAAGGAATCACGACCACAGCGGATTACGATGCCTATGTAGTCACTAGCAAATCCACAACGGTTCCCTCTAGCATTACCTCCTACCAAGGCGCAAACCATTACAGCAACTTTGACACTCAAAGCTCCATGTACACTTATACCGCCGACGAGCCCGCTACCGCCAAAACTAAAGTCACCACTTACGCAGGCCGCATAAACGGAGGTGATTTCCAATGGACATTCGTCAACTCATCCGATGACACCGCCTCCGCAGTCGATGCAACACTCAAGAGCGAACTCACAAACTACACCACCACACTTGTATCCGTCCAAGGAGAAGGCGTCGTCTACACATCAAGTTCTAGCGAAAATTTTTCATCTTCGAGTTCCACAACAAGCTCTTCTTCTACGACGACCTCTAGCTCCAGCGGAAATGCAACATCCAGCTCTTCCACAACAACATCTTCCAGCAGCGCGACTGTTGTGGATGGCAAGACCGTTATCAACACAAGCATTTCTCACATCTTTGAAGACGAAGGAACGCTCAGCGAATACTTCAGCATTACAGGCAACCTTTCCGACGGCAAAGACACTCTCCTTTATAACAGCGATTCTCTTTTCACTTGCCTCAAGATGGAAAGTACCACGAACATATCATTTACGCTTGGCGTTTCTGCAACACTAACACTCTACCTCAGCAATGACTTTGCAGGAACAGTCGCCATCGACGGAACCAAATACACAGCGACTAGCGGAGTTGTCACTCTTACTCTTGATGCCGGCACACATACAATCACAAAGGGAGACGTCGCATACCTCTTCGTCATCAAAATCATTGTCAGTGACAGAACAAAGATCGCACGCCGAGGGGCAAAGACCCTCAAGAACAGGCTTTCATTCAATAAAAATTCTTCGCTCCTCATGGTAAACAGCCCTACAGTCAAAAAAATTGAAATCCTCCGTATGGACGGGACAATCTCCCTTTGCTCGGTCTCCTCCAAGAATACGCTTAATTTGCAAAGCCTTAAGACGGGCGCCTACATTGCCCGTGCAACAACAGGCGAAGGAATCTATCAAAAAACACTGCTAAAAAAATAGGGCATAAATTTTCTTCTGTGCAATAAAAAGGGCGCTCCCGCAAGGGAACGCTCTTTTTACAATGAAATAGTTCCATCAAGAACGGACATCCTTCGGATAGCAATAATTTAAATGGCCGCTTTCTGTCAATAGAATTTAAAAACAAGTTAAATCATAGAAACAAGCGTTCCCGCAACTACAATGGAAAGCATAGTATTCATGAAAAAAAATGTACGGCGTACAATTTTCAAAAACAATTCCTGCCAATTCGGCCCTGAGTATCCTTTGAATTCCTTCCAGCCGAGCACCACGCTGACAAGGCCCGTCACCACCAGCATCAAGGCACCCATAAAATAGCCTTCGTGGAACACGAGTATGCTAACCCAAAGGCCGAGAATCATAGAAATTACGCCTATGGTCATTTCTACTAGAGAGAGCCTTCTTTTCCACGTAGGTACCACTTTTGCCGCCGTTTTCGTTGCTAAAATACCAGCCATAGGAATTCCTTTTGAATTATAATGTAAATAAACCGATAATGGCAAAACGCGGGACGGGAGAAACAAGCGGACCATTTAACGGCCAGCTCACATCCAAATGGTTTACAAGCCCGGTAACGGACTTTGTCATCACAAAGCGCACTCCGAATCCCACCGCATAAGTCAAGTCTCGGGGTTCAAATAAATGGACATCATTTGCAGTTTCTCCCGCGCGCAAAAAGGCTGCAAAAACAGGAACAACCGTCCCCAACTCAAAATGCGGAAAGAATCGCTCTTCCACAGTGCCAAAAAAGCGGGCCTGTCCCGTATAAAGCGATGCCGGGAAGCCATAGAATTCCTCGTTTTCAAGACCACCCAGCGAGAGCTGGTTTCCATACGCCGAACGCTTGTAAGCATCCACTTTCCCATAAAGAAGCGAAGAGAACCATTCATTCGAGCGCCAAATATATTCGCCCGATGCCGATTCATAGATATCGCGGCGTTCATCTTCATTAAAATAAAAATGCGAATTCGATCTCAAGGTCACATGATGCATCCGGGAACCCAGCGCTAGATAAATATTGTAATCCAAGCGGAAATCATTATCCGAAGCCCCCAAATCTTCAAAATTGCGGGAAAGCCCCACTTTTATTGTATAGCCTTTGTCCACATCCTCCGTCCATTTCGCATGCCGGAAGTTCACCAAGCGGTCATATCGGATTCTAGACAAAGTAATAGATGTCCCTATGCGGGAATCGAGCCATTCTGGAATCCAATCGTCTATCACAGCGGAATCCAATGCGAAAACTTGTCCTTCCTTCACAAACAAGTAGCGCCTTGCTGAACTAAAATTCTTACCGGATGTATGATAATCGTAGCTCGCAGATAAATACACCTTCAAATCTTCGCTACCAAAAGAACGCCCTATGCGGAAGCTAGCCGAATCTTCCTCAAATTTTTTCACTTTTAAAATAGCGTTCCGGTGATGGGAATTATAAGAAGAAAGCGAATCCCTCAGCGAATCCGGGTACTCTACATGAACCACCGCTGATGGCAATTTTCCCGACCAATAATAGGTGCGGTCAGATTTCCGGGCCATACCTTCCACTGTATAAGCCCATTGGTTCTTGGAGCGGGAAAGATATGGCAAATACATGGCCACGCTGTGCAAAAAGCCGTCCGTATTCTTGGAAACGGAAGCATTTAAGACATTATGCCTGAATAGGAAATTACTGTTGTTGTAAAGCAGCGAGAACATATCGCGGAATTCATTGTGCCCATAATAAACGCCAACCGTCTGACCAAATCCCAAGAAGTTATTATCTTGAAGCCCGATACCGTAATAATAATGGTCGCCAGGCTTTTCAAGTGATACGGGAATCGTAAGCGTCCAATTATCGCTCGTATTCACATACAAAATATTTTTACCGTCCGGCGAAACGTCTCTTGCAATATGAGCATCTGAAATGTAGGTCTGTTCACGCAGGATGCGTTCGCTTTCGATCAACTGATACAAATTAACGCTATCGCCGACATCGAACAATACCAGTTTTTTTATAACCGTCTCCCGAGTCTCCAGATGAATCACATTGCCTATGTGATAAAGCAGACTATCCGTATAACGGTAAGCCTTAGCGTCATCAAACGCATCGCCTGGATTACAAACAATCGAATCCACCCTAAAAAAGGCTAGAGAATCTACTGCAGCAATAGCAGACGAAACACAAAAAGCAAAAAACACGAACAAGAGCTTCACTTAAAATCCACCATTAACCCATAAACGGGTTCACCTTTAAAACTAATAAGTTCATCCGGACTTGCCATGCCTACAACCAAATTTTCCGAGGTCACCTTCTGAAGAATATCGCCTGAATTAAATGAATTGCTGGCATAAGGCCCTGCCAAGCGAACTTCTGAAAGGCCGATATCGCCCACAAAAAGGCAAGTCGGATCAGCATTCACAAAAAGCTCCTTGAAAGAGACGAACTTTGCCGAATCATCGCGTTCAAAAACGGTCAACCATTTAATAGCAATGGGAGGAACCATAAAAACTGCCGCAGTAATCAAAACGATAGCAACGGAAAAAACGATTCCTACAACGCGCAGGCACATTTTCATATCTCAACGATAACAAAAAATGCTACATTTGTCGGGGGCAGCGGATGGCCGCCCTTGCTTTCACTAGCAAGGGAGGAAAGTCCGGGCACCACAAGGCAGGATGCTGGATAACGTCCAGGCGCAGAGATGCGACGGATAGCGCAGCAGAAAACAGACCGCCGGCGCGCAAGCGTTTGGTAAGGGTGAAATGGCGAGGTAAGAGCTCACCGCGTTTTTGGCGACAAAAACGGCTAGGCAAGCCCCATCCGGTGCAAGACCAAACAGAATTCCGTTCCCGCAAGGGAACCTGGCAATGCCCGCGCCAGTTGGAATTCGGGTAGGTCGCTTGAGGCCGTCGGCAACGGCGGCACTAGATAGATGGTCATCGCAGACTTCGGCCTGCACAAAACCCGGCTTATAGCCGCCCCAATAATGAAGGCCTCCCCAACGGGAGGCCTTCGCATTTATTACAAAGTAATTGAATCAGTCATAAAATCGGCACTACCGGCTATCATCCTTGAAGGATTAACGGCCCCAATGAATTTATTCAACGGATTTTACGCAGCGAATGGCCGCTGTCGACGTACATACGCCCGCAGACGCATAACTATTGCATGCCCAGCAAGAACTAATACTTGAAGAAGAAGGACCTATGGAAGCCGCCGGTGCCGAGCAATTGTCATCATAATCACAACTATTCAATGTCGTTGCAGAAGAAAGCCAATAATATACATTGCTTTCCTTCTGAAGTAAGTTCAACCCATAAAAATTAAGCGAACTGTCACTATCAACATGGGCTAGTTCTTGCCATCCTCCATATTTTCTCGCATATTCAAATAAACTTTTCCACGTAGTGTCACTGGTTATTTTCCACCCTGCAGGGCATACAGTCGAAGAAGTCCCGTGGCTAAAAGGCGAAACGCTCCATTGACCATTAAACACATCATCGGTCAGCCAAAGCAGAGAATCTACGGCGACCACACCATACTTGCCATTCAAAATACCGCGCCATAAAGACCTCTTGGCATCGCACGTAAAAGTTATTCCGTCGAACACGCCTGTTGCACCATCCTGCGTGCATGAGCCGAGTTGCTTTTCAACAATATTCAGCGGCCTCCAGAAGCGATTTATGCAAACATACTGCGTATCCCCGGCATTCTTGACTTTCCCCCTGTAAGATTCGGAACACGTTCCAAGCGCAGTTTCTACATCCGAAGGTCTTTGCCACGATCCATCCATGCAAATATACGCCGTATCGTTATACTCTTCAAAATCCGTATTTTTGTCGCTTGTGCACTCAGGCAAAATATCATTTGCTGTAGCTTCCCTCCATTGATAATCCCATGAACCCTCATCACATATATACTTCGTTTTCAAATAAGATTTCAATTTTCCCTTGTTCTCGAGAGAGCATTCGCCAAGAGCTTCTGTCATCGTAGACACGCGCCATCCCGAGTCGCGGCCGTCACAAATATAAGAAGTATCATTCAATACCTTCTGCGAATTGAACAGAGCCTTTTCGCAGGCGCCGAATTCAAAATTCAGTATTTCATTTTTCGATGAACTTACCCAATCGGAATCTTTACATGTAAAATAATAGTCCTTGTACACGGCAACGGAATCTTCCTTCGACTCATTGCATGTTCCCAACGTGCCGAGCATAGTATTGGCATTATTTATACAACGGACATAAAGCGCTGCCCGTCCCGCATATAAATTTGGCAAATTCCAGCCTTCATCGTCATAATCGAACCGGATTGCCGAGGCGTAACCATCCTCATCCTTTGCCGCATTAACCCAAAAAGCAGCATATTCACCCTCGCCGCCGTAATACCCATTTGAAAGGCCGCCCGCCCGAGCCGAAAAGCCGATGACATCGCCACCGTTCCCGGAGGTTCCCTCACCATCACCGTTCCAGCCCGAAGAAGACTTAAGAGCCCAACCCACGGAGTCGCCATAAACCGCTTTCAAAATATTGAACAACGCGTTCCAATCCGAAAACGAAGGCAGATGCCACCCTGCAGGGCAGGCGTCCAATGCTGCGGAATAGCTATAACGCGTCCCGTATTTGCTTTCATTTGTATCGTTTACGCCACCATACACCAAATTTTCGGCCATCCAGGTGTAATCGCCCACAGTAACCGTCTTGTACTTATGGCCGTCGCGGGAATCTGTAAAGGAACCTGATTTATATTCCACCCGGACTGTATCCCCACCCTCGTCTACATAAGACAAGTAACTTGGGGTGGCACTACTGCTACTATTACTTTCCCCGCATCCAGCCATACACGCGACCGCAGAGAAGGCAGCACAACTTTTTATGAGCAGATCTAAAATTTTCATCCCGCAAACCTCTGGAATATTTCAAACAAAATATACGAATCCAGAGATCTTCCGTCAATCACAACCATTCGGAGGGGCTTAAAATTCAATAAACCCTTCCTGGTCATAACCTCGGTGATACTTGCGAATAAGCGCTGCAAGAGGTTCTACGCGCAAGTCCGCCACTATCATCTTTTCAAATTTCTCAATCTGATCGTTATAGCGTTTTTCGCTGCCGTTCATTATCCGCGCTTCCGCATCTTCTGGAATAAAAAAACTCGCGCGCTCCCCCAGCATTGCATAAAATTCCGTCAAATAAATATGAATTCCGGCCAAGTCCAGATCGCCGAAATGAATGTAGAGATTCGGAATCATCTTCAGCCAGCGAATCAAATCGCCCGATTGCGGATAGCGGGCCACGAACAAAACCGGAACTTTCAGCGATTCGAATAGATACCGCTGCCTGGCGACATAGCGAAAGTTTTCCATATTTTCGACACCGACAACAACAACATTTTCAGGCAGAAAAAAGCGCTCATAATCGGCAACGAAAAGATACGAACCGCACGGCGGATTTATTTCAAAAGACGATCCATCCAGTTTCGCATTTATGCAGTCGTATGAATTTATCAGGAATCCCTTACAGCTTCGCGAGCTGCGGATCTTTGAATTTCCCGAAATATCAACTTGTTCCGCACGTGAAATATCCGAGGCCCGTTGAATCACTTGCAAGGAGCCTTCCAGATTCTTGAAGGCATCATCCCGAGTCGCGAGATATTCCCGCAAAGCTTTTCCTTCCGGAGCATAAAAAAGAACCCGGCTTTTATGGGATCTGTTTACCAACACCCCTTCGCGCAAAAGATCTTCCGCAAGTTCGCCATTCAACCGGCTCCCGGGCAAGCACTCACCATTTGAAAGAGCAATCAATTTTTCCAAAAGGGCGGCAGTTACTTTGTACACTTACGAATCCTTCCGGGTAATGAGTGGACGCACAATCGTCTGCGATTTTGCGTTCTTGTCCAGCAAATAGGTATATCTGTATGCCGATACGCTCTGAGTCGTCGGCGACCCGTTCACCAAATAGATATTCCGGCTATTCGCAAACTTCAAAATACCGTTGACGTTGCTCGGGTGAAGCCTGCCGATTTCATCCATCATGCAATGCAGTTTGAAATCGCCGAACTTTCTCGATACCTGCGTCTTGAAAACATTGATGAGCATAATATTCACCATCGCCTTCACAAGCACGTCCGTCCCCTCGGAGCCCACATTTGAAATTTTATCGACCCAGCCCGTATCGTTATCGTTTTCTTCCACACGGAACTGCAAACGGAAGGCATCCGAAAGTTTTAACGTATCTCGGCCAGGCTCTTCACTTAATGCCTTCACAAACTGCAACAAAAGATCGACCGCCTTACGGTTGACGCTTTCACGGTCATCTCCAGAAAACAAGTTCAAATCGCCCATCGCATATTGATTTTCCGTATGGAAGCCCTGTATGCGAAGCATCAAGCGCATCAATTTGTCGTTAGACTCTTCCGTGCGCAAGGCGATGCTTTTAATGACACCGGCAAAATTTTTCTCCACAAAATCGCGGTTCACATCGTGTATGATCTTTTCTATTTCGGACCTCTGCTTGCTCACATAACCGACTTCCTTCGCAATCCGGGAAAGGATGTCCGTGTAACGCCCGCTGGTTCTTTCCCGGTAATCATCAATTTTGTTATTGAGCAAGAAATCGTTCAGATTATCGGCAAAATCCATATAATCGCGCTCGGTATTAAGCTCCATCTTGAACTTGAAGGTATTGCGGCTGGAGAACTGTCCCCTGAACTTGTTGACGGCGACTTCCAGTTCTTTGTTGCGGCGCTGCTCATACACTACGCTACACGTAAGTTCATTCAAAATGTCCGCACAGATTTTTGCATTGGCTTCTTCGCCCGCATCTTTCAAATTTTCCGGGCAAAGACTCGAAATGGCGAATTTGTCTACGGCATCGATGCCTTCGCGCATCTGCGCTTCCTGCGAGAGTTTCTGTTGCAGCAGATTTTCCTGTTGAGCCTTCTGTGCATTCAACTTTTCGCGACGGTCGCTGTACTTTTTTTGCAGCATATCAATTTTTGATTCCAAGGTCCGTTTGGTCTCTTTGAATTCCGCCTCCCGATCAAACAGCTCTTCCTTGTCACGGCGATAGAGCGTCACCATTTCGCGATGCTTTTCGATATCGTCCAGTTCCGCCTGCACATGGGCAAGCTCCCTTTCGCATTCATCCAGGGAAGAGACATCGACATTGCGACTTTTCAGTTCCTCGTCTTTCTGATGCTTCAGCTTCTGCCGTTCGCTCTCCACCATCCCTTCACGGCTTGAAAGCTCCGACTGGATTTGCACCTTGAAATCATTAAATTTTTCCTCTAGGGATGCAAGAGCTTCCTTGTGCTCCTTTTCCAAACGCCTGATTTCGCGCTCCCGGGACGCCTCCTGCTTATCCTTGAGTTCTTCGGCGGCCCGCGTTTTTTGTCCATTTTCGCTTAACTTTTCCTGAATCTGGAGGCGGCGATTCTCTATTTCCTCCTCATCTTTACGCTTTAACGTTTCTAGTTCATTCTGAACGCGTTTCCTTGAAATAGGAATCTGCATCAAGTCCGCTTCAAAGCCGCGGATTTCATCTTGCAAGAATTTTATTTTAGATCCGTAAGCCCCTTCAACAGCGGCATTCTTCGTATCCAATTCACTTTGCAGCGCATCCGCCGATTTCTTGTTTTCCGCAATCGCCGCCTCAATCGAAATTTTCTCATTCGCGATCTCTTCAGGCGTGCGCACACGAATGGGCAAAGCATCCAAATTCAAGGACACCCCGAACAGAGAATCTTCATCCGGCTTCAACACCGGGTTAAGTCCGCCCTGATACAGCACGGACTCTTCATTCACCACCTTGCCCACGGAATTTTCCCAACCGGGTTTATTCTCCGAAAGCCATTCGTAAAGGGAACCCTTCTGGCGTTCCAGCAATTGATCCAAGCCTTCTATTTTCTTTAGCAAATCTTTGCGGATTAAAAGCAACGCTGCGCTATTCTTCTGAAATTCAGAAGAATTATCCGCAAGTTCCGCATCTCTTGCCGAACAGCGTCTATTCACATCATTCTGCTTTTCGGCCTTGTGCAGTTTCGCTTCGCTTTCCTGCTTATTCAGCTTATCAAGCTGCGCTTTTGACGACTCCAGTTCTTTTTCGAAGGGATGCAGGTATTTCAATTCCATCCACTTTTTTTCAAGGGAGTTCTTTTCTTCTTTCAACGAAGAAATCCCATTTTCTGCATTTTTAATTTCTTCATTAAACCGTGCCGCGATCTTTTCCTTTGAATTGGAATATTCGAGGAGAATCTTTTCTTTTTGAGTCAGCATTTCGGATTCCCGTTCGTTAAGCCGGCTTTTCTGGACTTGCTTGAATGCATCAAACGCGTGAATCACTTGTTCTAGAAGGCGGTCATACTTTTCTGCGAGATCGGTAAATTCACGTGTGAGCACGCGGCGGCGCTCTTCCAGCCTGGATTTTTCCGTCTTAATGACTCTCTCCTCTTCCTGCTTTTTCAAAACGGCATCAATATTCTGCGATTCGTAATAAGTCTTTTTGGAACGCACTTTCTTCAAATTCTCATCGACAATCGCCAAACCGCTCTTCAAGGAATCGCGGTCTTTACCGAACTTTTCGCCTTCTTCGCCTAGAAGCCTGTTCAATGAAGCCACGGAATCCCTGAACTTGGCAATTTCGCTAGCAACGGCAGGCAACTGTTCCTGGGTCATGCGGTAGGTATAATTCAATTCCCTGCAACTCGTCTCAATGCTCCGCTTCAATTGGAGCAATGCATGATAGATATTCACTACTTTATCTGCATCCAGGCGCGTTTCGCATTCACCGCGCCTGTTCTTCGCAAACCACAAACCGATATCTTCATATTCCTGCTGGAATTCGGAAACTTGATGCCGGAAGTAGCTTAAATCGATGCAGGAACTTTCGTTATCCATCGACTGGATGATCGTTTCCTTGATAAAATCGGCATCCAGTTTTGAATTCAGGAACACGTTCTGGATGCTGCGCGGAATATTCTGATAGCGGGAACTTTCCGCAATGGAAAACTTGTAGAATTCCTTGCGCACATTCCCCTGATGATTCCCGTAGATAATGTCGCGGTATGTTTCATAACGATCCACGACCGGACTCATATAACGTCCACCCAGACGCGACCGGATCACGCTGAATTCCGCAGTTACCTCTCCCGAAGCATCGATGAACCAATCCTTGCTATATGGCGCATCGATAAAACGGAAACACGCCCTGCCGTTCGCCTTCGAAAGCAGCACGCAGAAAGCCGCCTCATCGCGGATCACCTCGTAAACGATGTATGAATTGGACTGCTCAAAATAAAAATCGTCAAAGGATTTCTTTTCCTTTGGAATGCCAAGCTTCTGCTTGTCCGCATTGTAAAAGAAAAGCAAGGCGCGAAGAAGCGTGCTCTTACCCACGCCCTGCGTACCAATCAGGTGAACGTTGCCATTCAGATTGATCTCGGCATAACGGACATGCGCGCTATTGATAAAGACGATCTTATTCAGGAATCTCACTTTGCGCTCCTTCCACAACGTTCAGACAATTCACCATCTCTTCCAAATAATGGAACGCAGCTGTTACTTTATATGAATTTTCAATATCGTTCTCAAGTTCTACGAAGCCTATTTTCACAAGGTCATCCACTAGTTTGTCCACCACATCGGAATGCGTCTTCTTATCGGAATAAAGCTTTGAGGCCTTATCCTTCAATTCCATGTCGCAACTCAGGCGTTCCAGAATTTTAGCCTTGGAAAAAACAAACCCGGAAGCAAAGGCGGCATTAAAGGTTTTCAAAAAATCAAGACGGTCAATCCAATCGCAAAAGCGGCTGAGCTTATCCACAACGTTCACCTTCGCTTCGGCGCGGGAAAAATAATAATAGCCATCGCCGCATTCCAGAACAAAGCCCACGCCCCCGTAATATTCAAGATAGGCGTCAAAGTCGTCCTCAATCAAATCAAAATAGGCGCGGTTCGCCGCAAGAACGCTGTTGGACGAAATAAATCCGCCCTTGCTGAGTATTTCAAAAATTTCCTTGGAACTCTTTAGCATATCACCTCGGATAAATCAGCGGATATTCATAGCCGAAAGCATCTTCGTAACGATCCGTAAAATCGAGCTCATCATAAAATTGCGAAGCGATCTCACAAAATAAAACCAGCTTTCCTTCCAGATCGATATCGTAAGGATACTTGTAATTCATCACAAAACGGAACAAATCGGAACTCGAAGCCGCAAAGGAATTCTTCATCTCCGTCTGATCCACCATCTGCTGCAAGGCGCTATCGACGGAGAGATCATCGACCGTCAGCGGCTCCGCCAACTTCTTCTTGCCGACACCCTTAAGCGCCTTGCGTTCGCGGACCTCGCGCAAAATGGCCAAGCCTTCATCCGCATTCCGAAGGAAATTCAGAGAAACCTTGATGCGGTAGCCCGAATTCGGCTCCATCCAGACCGGATTCATATTCTGTATACGATTCTTGATGTCCGTATTCGTCTCGAGCACCTGCTGGTCCCGGAAATATTTGATCAGCCGGATTTTCTTTAGAATCTGGCTCTGATAATCGATCAGATTCAAGTATTCAATAATCTGTTTCTCGATTTCAATCAAGTTGTGCGAAGACTCGTTCAAATCGGCGCGCACGTCGTCTACCACGATGCGCAAATCCGAATCCATCGCCATCGCAAAGAAGGTTGTCTGCTCATCCAGCACGCGTTCCGCCTCGCGGATCTGCAACTTGATGCCATCGCGCTTTTCGTCCAGATGCTTGAGCTTGGATTTCTTGATCTTGTAATTCGGCTCATTCTTATAGGTGTTATCCACATTCCGCTTGAGGTCAATGACATTGCGCTTCGTGTTCAGCGCCACGTTCTTCAAACTCCGGCGCACCTCGCGCAAATAGCCGTACTTTTGTCCCTCATCCGTTTCCTGCAAGTAATATTCGATCGTCTCGTTCAAGTGGTCTATATTCGACTTGACGCTCTCCACATTGATTTCTTCGTTAACCTCCAGGACTTCCTCGAAAAACTTGAGATAAACGTCCTCCAGTTCCAGAAAATTCCCGTTGTCGCGGATGACTCCATAATCGACGAGATAACGAATCCGGTCCAGCTTGAAATCGACCAACTGCTCCGCAAAATCGGAGCGGAACGAAAGTGTCTTGCGCTTTGCAAACATCTCCTTCAAAAGCGTCTTTTCGCGAGAGAGGGCAAGAATCAGTTCATCAATGGACCGGAAATTATTCATCAATTCAGTTTCGGTTAAAAAAATACTTCTATGCAGTTCCTATTTCGAAGGCTTACTTTGATCAAAACAGCAATGGAATCCGATTAAGGCCCCAAAAGTCAATATACTAAATCCGATAAACGAATGAAAACACCCGTATGACTTGCTGATCTTAAAACCCCTCTTGCGGCAATCGTGAATTTTCTTTGCATAATTTTGCAAAAAATCGCAAGCCCACGGTCTTCCGTAAAAAAATTACGGTAAATCCCGTTTTCCAAGCACATTTTATATATTTTTATACGCAAAGCCTCAGTTCCATTTACGGAGTCTCTAATGCTCACCCAATTCAGCGTAAAAAATTTCCGTGGATTTGCCCAAACCTTGACTTGGGATTTAAAAAACACCAAAAGCTATGAATTCAATCCCCAGGCTTTAAAAAATGGGATCGTCAAAAACGGTTTAATTTACGGTCCGAATGGTTGCGGCAAAAGCAACCTAGGTATCGCACTCTTCGACATCGTCTATCATTTGACGGATAAATGGAAAGACCCCGGGCAACGTCTCAATTTCCTTTGTCTTTCCACAGACAAATCATTCGCCGAATTTTCTTATACATTCGAATTCGGAACGGAAAAAATAGTCTATGAGTATGAAAAAAATGAAACCGGTCTTTTCCACACGGAAAAACTTCTATGCAATAACGAACGGATTCTAGAAAAAACGGAAACCGAATTTTTCCTTCATCCGATGTTCCCCGTAGATCAGACAATACAGAAGCGCTTTACGGATACACCGGTCTATAACGTTTCCATTGTCAAATTTCTGCTCACATCCATACCGCTCCCACCGGAACATTTTTTAAATAAATTATCCAATTTCGCGAATTCCATGCTTTGGTTCAGGTCGCTGGACTCCCGGTCCTTTATCGGCTTAGAAACGCTGGCGGGGCAGAACATAGAAGAATACATCATCCGCAACGAATTGGTCAATGATTATTCGCAATTTCTGGAACGCCTGAGCGGTCAAAAATTTCATTTCCTAGTACCCAAGAAAGGGGACCAGAATTTGCTGTGCAATTTCGGGCACAAGAACGCCCCCTTTAGTTTAATTGCATCCACGGGCACAAGGACACTGGAGCTACTATACTTCTGGTTCAAGCATCTTGATTCGGCATCCTTTGTATTCATTGATGAATTCGATGCCTTTTATCATTTTGAACTCGCGGAAAACATTTGCCGCGAGCTTTTCAATAAGCCATATCAAGCCTTTCTTTCCACTCACAACACCTATCTGATGAGCAACGAATTGCTCCGCCCGGATTGTCTGTTCTTGCTCAACAACAACAAGATAAAGCCTCTCTGCGATTGCACGGAAAAAGAATTGCGCATGGGGCATAATCTTGAAAAAATGTTTCGCGCGGGATCTTTCAACGAATGATTCTATTTGTATTTGAAGGCGAAACCAGGGAGCCAGCTCTTTTCAATACAATGGGAAGCCTCTTTCCGATCAAAGGGCATCATATCTGCTGTTCCTACGGGAACAACATCTACAACTTGTACCGAAAATTGAAGGAAGATCAAGACGAAGAGCTAATTTCTGTTTTGCATAATTCGGCAAAAGGAAAAGATCCCTATTTTTGGGCACATCGCCGGGAAATCGACGAAATCTATCTGTTCTTTGATTACGATAAGCACGACCAAAGCGCAAGTGATACTCAACTGCAGGAAATGCTAGAGATGTTCGACAATGAAACGGACAAGGGAAAACTCTACATAAATTATCCCATGGTGGAATCTCTGTTCTATATAAAAGAGATGCCCGATCCGTATTTCAATGAATACACCGTAGCATTACAGAATCTGCCCTCATTTAAGGAACTCTGCGGAGAATTCAACGCTTATAAATCATCTGAGTTCTGTACTCTCCCGAAAAATCTAAAATCAAAGGCGGAAAAAGTTCAAAAAACGTGCTGTGAAAAATGCAGAAAGAACTGGGAATTCCTTCGACAGCAAAATGTGCAAAAAGCGCATTGGTTATGCACGCAACAAATGAAGCCGTTGACTGAAATTCCCAAGCCACTAAGCCAAAAAGAAATCTTTCGCCATCAAATTGCGGATTATGTGAACGCAAAGCAAGAAGTATCCGTATTGAACGCATTCCCGATATTTTTGTTTGAATATTTCAAAAC
>Ga0172378_10001151_pt1 | contig 24158 bp, 20 predicted proteins | sample GrowelOW332metaG_FD_119755 | JGI IMG/M metagenome (GOLD analysis project Ga0172378, IMG submission 119755) | Groundwater microbial communities from an aquifer near a municipal landfill in Southern Ontario, Canada - Pumphouse #3_1 metaG | ecosystem: Environmental > Aquatic > Deep subsurface >... | reverse complement strand
TGATTCTGTGCCAGAAGATTTAGATGAGATTTCTCGAAAAATAAAACAACTAGAAATAGAGCGAGAAGCCATTAAAAGGGAAAAAGACACCGTTAAACTAACGGCACTAAAAAAGGAGATAGAAGAACTAAAAGAACAGGAAAAATCGTGGAGAGCGAAATGGGAAAGTGAACGTTCTCTTTTAAATCAGATTCAACAAAACAAGCAAGAGATGGAAGATCTCCGATTTGAAGCGGAAAAAGCAGAAAGAGAGGGGAACTACGGAAGAGTAGCAGAGATTCGTTACGGCAAGCTACAAGAGCTAGAACAATCTATCAAGGATACACAAGATAAATTGCATCAGATGCAAGGAGCCGAAGCCATGATAAGAGAAGAAGTAACTAGCGAAGATGTTGCTGATATTGTATCTAGATGGACGGGCATTCCTGTGAACAAAATGCTACAAAGCGAACGAGATAAATTGATTCACTTAGAAAAAGAGTTACACCATAGGGTTGTTGGACAAGAAGCAGCCATCACTGCGGTTGCAAATGCTGTAAGAAGAAATAGAGCTGGTCTACAAGATCCTAAGCGACCAATTGGTTCCTTTATCTTTCTAGGCACAACAGGTGTAGGTAAAACAGAGCTTGCAAAGGCCTTAGCAGAGTATTTGTTTAACGATGAAAATATGATGACTCGTATTGATATGAGTGAATATCAGGAGAAGCATACTGTATCTAAATTAGTAGGAGCGCCTCCGGGATATGTTGGATACGATGAAGGGGGACAATTAACAGAAGCTATTCGACGTAAACCTTACTCTGTTGTTTTGTTTGATGAGATTGAAAAAGCGCATCCAGATGTCTTTAATATCTTACTACAAGTATTAGATGATGGACGTTTAACGGACAACAAAGGTCGTTTGGTGAATTTTAAAAATACCATTATCATCATGACCTCCAATATAGGAAGTAGCTACATTCAATCTCAGATTGAAACACTGAATGCGCTAAATAGCAAACAAGTAATGGAAGAAACCAAGAAACAGGTACTTGAACTATTAAAGAAGAGTGTTCGACCCGAATTTTTAAATCGAATAGATGAAATATTGTTATTTCCACCTTTAAACAAGAAGGATATCACTGAGATTGTAAACATACAACTAAACGGTATCTGTAAGAGACTAGAAGAAAGTAATATTACATTAAAAGTGGACCAAGAAGCGATTAACTATCTATCAAAAGAGGGCTATTCTCTAGAATATGGTGCACGACCAGTTAAAAGAGCGATACAGAATTATTTGCTCAATCGTTTATCCTATGAGATTTTAGCAGATAAAATCAACAAAGAGAAACCAATACTAATTGGATGTAAAAATGATCAACTAACATTTGAAAATTAATTTATCTGAATGCTTATCCCTTAATATGAGGAAAGAATAAATGAGTATTTAAAAAAGAAAAGAGCAGCTATATTAAATAGTTGCTCTTTTCTTTTAAGAAGAAGTAGGTAAATCATTTTACGCTTCTTCTGCTGTTTCTTCTGTTTTTGCTTCCTTTTCTGGCAAGTCAAAATCGGTCATACCACTAGTAACTAGTAGGTTATACCATGTAATTAATTTCTTTACATCTGTTGAATAAACTCTATCTCTATCAAAATCTGGTAGGATTTGAGCAAAATAAGTAAACAGGTCCTCTTTAGAAGCTTTCTTTACATCTAAAGAAACTTTATTCTTATTTTCTTTTTCTGCGATAATAGAAAAAACTTTGCTTAATGGCACCTCTGCATCGTCTGTAAACATTGCTATGTCACCTAAAGAGATAACTTTTTCATTGCCATGAACAGGTAGACGTTTCTTCACATCACCTAATGATTCAACAATAAACATATTCTTCCCTTGTGATACTAATTTATAAAGTCCTGGTTTTCCAGTAATTGATAAGATTGTCTTTAACATAATAAATTTAATTTAAAAAATTCCGAACAAAAGTAATACACCACAATGAGATTCACAATGTATTTGAAGAAAAAACGAGCAATTTAAACAAGAATTAGCAAAGGGGATTCTGTTCTAGGCGCAAAACAAAGAGATTTATTTGTTCTATTAGAGAATGTCTCTCATCATTATGAATAACAAGGTCTGCCAATTGGATTTTTTTCTCCTCATCCATCTGAAACTGCATCTTTCTTTTTGCTAAATCAAGTGACATATGATCACGGTTCATGATGCGTTTCAATCGTAATTCTAAAGGAGAGGAAACAACTAACACGCTATCCACCTCATCTGTAAATCCCGCTTCAAACAGCAGAGCAGACTCAATAACAAGGAGTGTAGAAACAGAATGGTCTGCTACCCATTGTCTAAAATCAGCCTTCACCACAGGATGAACCAATGCATCTAATTTTGCTTTGTTTTCTATATTAGAGAAAAGAAAATTAGTCAATAACGGCTTATTAAACACACCATCTTTAAAGAGCTCTTCTCCTACAAGATGGATAAGTGCTTTGCGTAAAGAGAGATGCTTAACCATCAATTCTTTTGCTCTATTATCACAATCGTAAACAGCTATACCTCTATGAAAGAATAATTGAGAAACAACCGATTTGCCACAGCCTATACCACCTGTGATACCTACAATATGTACTTTTTTATTGCTCTTCATATATTGGGGGTTATTAAAACGCATCTAAAGGAGCATTACTCAAATGCCACTTGGTCTAACACATACTCCACCCTATTCGGGATTAGTTGAATACCCAATAGATGTTTTGGATAAGATAAAAGTTGTAAAGGGACCTTGGAAAAAGGGTCTTTCTTAATATCGTTATAGTCGAAAACTACCGAGAAATTATCAGAAGAAACATTTTTAAAGGATCGCATTGGTACCTTAAATTTTACTTGAACAACTGCGGGGAAAGAATGCAACACCTTGTCTGCAGGAAAATTAACACCTACAATGGGAACAGCTACTGTCTTCTCAGTTAATAAGTCAGTTCCTATAGTGAGATTAACCGTAGAGGGAATAATTCTGACATTCTCTATCTCTTGAATCTTAACAGGGGATACAACGGTCTCTTTCACCTCCAAAAAGGAAACCGGTTCTGTAACAACTTGTTTGATAGTAGCAAGTAGCGAGGGAGGCGCATAAATTAAAACAGAGTCTGGACCAAACAAGGTATCGGTTACAACAACTGGTTCATTCGCACCGATAGAGCCATTAAACCTTACGGGCACTTTCTTTCCTTCCGATTTGGAGTAGGCATATGCTATTGAATCGGGAGCAATCGTTACAATAAAAGTAGAAGCAGATAATTGAGATGAAATTTGCGAAGTAAACAACTTTGAACTTAGGCGCACATAACTACTATTATTCTCGTACTTTCTAAAATCTACAGCTATTTTCTTAAAATGTTGAACAAATCGATAATGCGCCAATAATGTGCCTCGGTCTTTAATGGATACAGCAATTGGAGAGGACAGTTGTTTCGTTATGGTTACGCTATCGGGAATATTTACAAGTTCAATGGGGATTTGAACGATTGTCTCAAAGTTATTCTTGAGCGTTTGCATCAACCAAAAACAAAAAGAGATAAATAAAAAAAACAAAAAGACAAAAGCTTCTCTACTTCGTTGATTGAAGTGAAGAGCTTTTATCTTTTTAATAAGATTTATAGCGGTAATGCTATAAAAGCGTTTCATATACGTCTATTTTTGATTAGCATCAGGAGCCGATGCAAAAACAGAGTTCTTGTCAATTGTTATTTTTACACCAGCTGCAATTTCCAATGTAACCTTATTATCGTCAGAAATACTTTTTACTTTACCAAAAATACCTCCGGCAGTTATTACCTCTTGACCAACCTCTAAACTTTGACGAAAACGAGTAATCGCTTTTTGTTTTTTATTCTGAGGACGAATCATAAAAAAGTACATAATGGCAAAAATAGCCACCATCATGATAATAAATTGCATTCCACCACCTTGTTGGGCAGATGGAGCAGCATCTAATAATAGAGTTGAGAAGTTCATAGTTTCTTTTTTTTGTTATTAATATTTACCTACCAAAGGTATTAATTCTTAGTTAACTTGTTATCTTTTTTCAATTGATTAACAATTCCGTCTAACGTACCATTAATAAAGCTTGGGCTCTTTGCTGTACTGTAAAACTTAGCTATCTCTACATATTCATTCAGCGATACACTGATCGGAATATTTGGAAAGCTTAAAATCTCCGCTAATGCAATTTGCATAACGATTACATCCATAAAAGCCACACGGTCTAAATCCCAATTCTTAACTTGCTTATTAATCAAATCTCGGTAATAATCAATATTGAGAAGTGCTCTACGGAAAAGACGAGAAGCGTACTCTTTATCCTCTTCATCTTTGAACTGAGGAAGGAGTGGTTGATCAGCTCCATTAGACTCTTCAAAACGTTTAATTGTTTTGATAACAAAAGTATCCACAATCTCTTTATCGTCGTTCCAATATAAACTTAGGTCCTCTAACATTGACTCCAATTCGTCATTATTAAGAATAACTTGTTTATAAAGTTTACGCCATAATTCTCTATCTTCTGCATAAGAAGTTTCACCTTCACTCGCCATATATTCACGATATGCATCCGACTCGATAATTTTATTGTAAACCACTTTTACTATTTCCGTTTCATTAGACCAATTAGCCTTTTGAGACTCAATAAATGACAATAATTGTTTGTTTGATTTTAGTTGAAGGATAAATTTGTTATTGACAAATTTCATTGATGGAGCAAGTTCGTCGGCCGTGGGCTCAAACTTATGCTTCTTTTTTTCAATCTGCTTGTTCGCATAACTGGTAACCTCTACCATTAAATCTAGCAAATAATTATATAAATCATATGCTTTCGACAAACTAAAAAATAATTCTTTTTCAGCTATATCGATATTTCTTCCACTATTCTGATAGTACGCATATACTATCTGTACCACTTTAAGACGAATAAGAGCTCTGTTAATCATTACTATTCTATTATATATATTGCTTTATTAACAAGATACAAAAGTAGGCAATTTCATCAAGACAACATGATTAAATCTTATTTTTTTTATGACATCTTTCTTTTTTGCCATTTTTTTTATTTCTAAAAGGTCTTTTTAGAAGAAATGCTTGCTGCATTAAAAAAAAATGCTGACTTTTGAACTTGTTTTTGCGAATGCAACCCATTCAATCTATATTAACGATACACATACATAATTTTTATGGAAGACTACCAGAAAAAGAGCACATCAGATATTAAGGATAGAGAAATAATGTTTTCTAAGTCTATCAAGGCTGGAAAACGCATTTATTACTTAGATGTAAAAAAGAACAGAAAAGAAGAATTATTTTTAGCGATTACTGAAAGCAAAAAAGTAGTAATAGGTGAAGGAGATAATGCTCAAGTCAATTTTGAAAAACATAAAATTTTCCTTTACAAAGAGGATTTTGAAAAGTTTTCTGAAGGATTAAAAGAAGCGGTGGACTACATTGAGAATGAACAAGGTCATTTTGAACGGAAAAGAATGAATAATTATCTCTTAGATACAATGGAAAAAGAAACACCGTCTATTGTGCTTCCGAACGAAGAAATTAAAATTGATATAGATTTCTAATCTTGGACGATTTTTATATGCCATTTACTACAATCAACAGCACTTATACATCATAGGTCTACTCGCTTTCGTTGATTATGGCTAACCTGGTCATGGTAATTTAAATCCATTTTTAGGATAGGATAGACATCCTTTTTCTAGCATGACACATTAATAGAAGAGATTGTCACTTTACATCTTAATAAAATAACCAAAAAGCAGCATAGTTTTACGGTCATATATTTGTACCGAAGCATATAATCAACTATCTTTGCGCCTGCATTAATAAGCTTATCGCTGTGACACTAAAAGTCACGTCGTGTAATGGTGAATTAAGCAATATATAACTTAATTTAGAGTAACACAAACAAAACAAAAAAATGAAAACATTTGCATTACAAGGAACAGCAAGAACAATTGCTGAACGTTCTTCAGAACAAAAAAGAGCACTTAAACAATTACGTAAGAACAACGAAGTACCTTGTGTATTATACGGTGTAGAGAAAGACGAAAAAGGAGCTCCTAAAGCTATCGCTTTTAAAGTAACAGCAGAAGCTGTACGTAAATTAATTTACACACCTGAGATTTTCGGTGTTGAGCTTACAATTGACGGCAAAAAAGTAAATGCAATTGTAAAAGATATGCAATTTCACCCAGTAAAAGAGACTGTTTTACATATGGATTTTTACCAAGTTGTAGAAGATCAACCTATCATCATGGAAGTTCCAGTTGCTATGGAAGGACTTGCAGAAGGTGTTAAATCTGGTGGTAAATTAGCATTACAAAGTCGTAAATTAAAAGTAAAAGCACTTTACAAAGATATCCCTGAGAAATTAGTTGTTGACGTTACAAAACTAGGATTAGGTAAAACTATTAACGTTTCCGACTTACATTTTGAAGGTCTTGAATTAACAAACGCAAAAGAAGCAGTTGTTTGTGCAGTTAAATTAACACGTGCAGCAAGAGGTGCAGCAGCTGTAGCAGAAGCATAAATTTAGACTGAATGAAATATTTAATTGTCGGTTTAGGGAATATTGGTTCTGAATACCAAAACACCCGCCACAATATAGGATTTAAAGTATTGGACGCCCTTGCAAAGGCGTCCAATATTGTATTTGAGAATAGCAGATATGGATTAGTAGCTTCGCTAAAAGTGAAAGGTCAATCGCTTACGCTACTCAAGCCATCCACTTACATGAACTTAAGTGGTAATGCCGTCCGTTATTGGATGGAAAAAGAAAATATTCCTGTAGAACGTTTACTTGTTGTTGTAGACGATTTAGCCCTTCCTCTAGGAACACTTCGATTAAAAGCAAAGGGCAGTGATGCTGGCCATAACGGATTAAAACATATTGCCAGTATTCTAGGAACACAGGCATATGCAAGATTGCGATTTGGCATAGGTAATGATTTTCCAAGAGGTGGTCAAATTGACTATGTACTAGGACATTTCAGCAAGGATGATGAGGTCATTATTAATGAAAAAGCTATTATAGCCGAAGAGATCATTAAGAGCTTTTGTCTTGCGGGTATTTCAATTACAATGAATCAGTTTAATAAGAAACCATGAAAGAAGCAAGGGCAGATAAACTATTATGGGCCGTACGACTCTATAAAACACGTTCACTAGCTGCAGAAGCATGCAAGAAAGGACGAGTTAAAATAAATGGAGCTTTAGCTAAATCCTCCAAAAGTATTAAGAACGGTGATATTATTGAAGTCAAAAAATCACCCATCACTTATTCCTATAAAATATTAAATGTTATCGAGAAGCGGGTTGGTGCTAAACTAATACCAGAAATACTCGAAGATATTACTCCAAAAGAGCAATATGAATTACTCGAAATGACCAAGATCAGTGGTTTTGTTGACAGAGAACGAGGCATGGGTAGGCCCACAAAAAGAGAAAGAAGAAAGATTGACAACTTCACTCAATTTGATAGTGAATAGCTCTTACTTCTTATTTAACACCTCCGTATCGATTAAATTATAAATCGACTTAATCTCCCCCACTACCCATACAACATCTCCGGGTAATAGAACAGCATTCAAATTTGCACGCTTAATAAGATTATCCCCTCTTTCTATACCTACAACTAAACAATTATAGATCGATTTGATACCAGAATCGGCCAAAATTTTGCCTGTTATGGCAGATTGTTCACTCAACACAAAACGTCTTAAACACATCTCCGATTGATTAACATTAGCCGTGTCGATTCCATTCTTCACAACCGTATGCATTGCTTCATCAAACACTTCAAGCTGTTTATCCGTACCAATCACCTGAATTCGGTCATGAGGAAATAGCACAACATCGGCAGAAGGAATATTAATTCGCTGTTCTCCTCTCAACAAAGAGGTTATATATACTCCATATCTTTGAGATAAACGTAGCGAATCTAAAGATTGTCCTGTCCAAACAGAATTCGAGGGTATATTATAATCCGCAAGATGTAAATCACGCGATAGAAGCGATTTAAAGTAATTAGGTTTTTCGAGAATCAATCGATTATATTGCAGGTCTTTGAAACGCAAATTGTAGTAGAAACGACGCTCTAGTAGAATAGAATGTTTTTTTAATCTTTTCGAATAAACAATAGATCCAACCAACAAAAAAGCAATTAAAATAATTAATGCAAACGAGGAATGAAAAATCTTAGCCAACAGAAAAAAGACTAGACCAATAGCAATAATCGACCGAAAAAAGATGGTTGACACCAAAGAAGCTCTATTAAAACGGCCCTCTTTCCACAGTGTAGTAAACTCCTCCGAGCGATTTTTCTTCATAATCAGAGCTCTTAAAAAAGGAGACATCAGCACAACAGTAACTATTGCACCTATACTAGTAGCCCATCCTTCTTGTAAATGTTCTCGTAAAAAGGGAAGGAAGAAATCTAACGAAAGAAGAATAATAGCAACAGATAGAACGGTGTACACTAGAGATATTCGCAAAATAGATAGGAGTAATTTGTGCCAATTATTTTCACTATTTACCGTAGTTGTACCCACCGAATAACGATTCAAAAAAGCGATAAAAGAAGCAGGTAGATTTTTCTCTAACCAAGTCACACAAAAAGGAGCAAATCTAATCATGTAGGGGGTTATAAAAGTAGTTAACACAGAAACCACCACCACAATAGGATACAGAAAAGAACTAGTAACACCAAGTGAAACGCCCAAGGAAGCAATAATAAAGGCAAACTCACCTATCTGCACCAAACTAAAACCACTCTTAACAGCAACCGACAACTCTTTACCAGCTAACAACACACCTAATGTACCTAAAAACGACTGCCCAAGTATCACTACCAGCGTAATAATAAATATAGGAGATATGTAAGTTACCACAACCTGTGGGTCTACCATCATACCAACAGAAACGAAGAAGATGGCACCAAATAAATCTTTCAAAGGCCTAATCAGCTCAATTATTTTTTCCGATTCAATGGTTTCAGAAAGAATAGACCCCATTACAAAAGCACCGAAAGCAGCAGAAAAGCCCACTTTTCCGGCAAAAATAACCATCAGAAAACAAAGTGCTAAAGCCACAATTAATAAGGTCTCTTCGTTCAGCCATTTCCTACATTTCTTTAAAAAAGATGGGATTAAAAAGATACCTACAACAAACCATATGATTAAGAAAAACAATAGTTTGACAATACTACCTACCATCTCCATTCCTTCGAAATGATTGCTTACAGCAAGTGTAGAGAGTAATACCATCAAAAGGATGGCTAAAATATCCTCAACAATAAGTATACTCATTACAACGCCAGCAAAATAATGTTTCTTGAGTTTTAAGTCGGCAAATGATTTATAAATAATAGTAGTAGACGACATCGCCAACATCCCTCCTAAGAATGCACAATCCATATAGCTCCAACCAAAAGATTTAGCTGCTAACCAACCCATTGTAGACATACCTATAATTATAGTAAGTGCAGCAATAAAAGCTGTTCCTCCCACCTTTACAAGCTTCTTGAAACTAAATTCCAAGCCCAAGGCAAACAAGAGAAAAATAACACCAATATCTGCCCAAATATGAATATTAGAAAGATCGACCACAAGAGAGGTAAACAAAAAATGCGGGTTTGAAATAAAACCCGCAACAATATAACCTAACACAGCTGGCTGCTTTAAACGTTTAAAGAGTAAAGTAACTATACCTGCACATGTCAGTATCCAAGCTAAATCTGCTATTAAAGGAGGCAATCCACTCATGAGATTCTGGTTTTTATTTTCTAAAAGGAGGTTTTACAACAATTGCTTTTTTTGAGCGGCCTCTTACTTCAACATAAAGAATGGTACCCACTTTTGCCATTTTGGGCGCAACGTATCCCATTCCTATTCCTTTTTTCATAACAGGCGACATCGTTCCCGAGGTAACCACGCCCACTTTAGCACCCTCTTCGTTAAGTAAATTGTATCCATGGCGTGGAACAGCTTTTTCTAAGAGTTCAAAAGCAACAAGTTTACGAGATACGCCCTCCTCTTTTTGTTTTTGCCATATGGCACGACTTATAAATGGCTTATTGTCCACAAATTTCGTGATCCAACCTAAGCCAGCTTCAATAGCAGATGTTTCATCATCTAAGTCATTACCATACAAACAAAAACCCATTTCTAAACGCAGTGTATCTCTACATCCTAGACCTACAGGTTTCAAATTGAAAGCAGCTCCAACTGCAAATAATTTATCCCAAACTTGTTGAGCTACATTGGTATCAAAATAGAGCTCAAATCCACCTGCACCGGTATAACCGGTATTGGAAAGAATAACCTCATTGACACCAGCAAAAGGAGCTACAGCAAAATGATAATATGGAATATTATCTAACGAATAATCTGTTAATTGCTGCAATAACTCTTTTGCCTTTGGTCCTTGAACAGCTAATTGAGCCATTCGGTTAGAAGCATTTTCAAGTAGTACTCCTAAATCATTGTGAGCCGTACACCACTCCCAATCTTTAGCAATGTTGGCAGCATTCACTACCAACATATACTTCATATCTTCGTATCGATATACTAACAAATCATCTACGATGCCTCCTTTTTCATTTGGCATACAAGTATACTGCGCCTGTCCAATAGATAGAGCAGCAACATTATTGGACGTGATTTTTTGAAGATAAGCTAAGGCATTTTCTCCCTTCACCCAAAACTCTCCCATATGGGATACATCAAAAACACCAACATTGTTAACAACACTCATATGCTCATCCAGAATACCTACATATTCAATGGGCATCTCGAAACCTGCAAATTCCACCATTTTTGCCTGGAATTTCAAATGATTTTCATAAAAAGGAGTACGGTCCATAAGCTTATTTTTTAGTGGCAACTAATTCAATAATTTTCACAATAACAGAGGTAGCTTTTTCCATCGATTGAATAGGTACAAATTCAAATCTACCGTGAAAGTTCAACCCACCAGCAAAAATATTAGGACAAGGCAAACCTTTGAAAGAGAGTTGAGCACCATCTGTTCCACCACGTATTGCTTTCACTTCTGGTTTTACACCAACTTGCTTCATTGCCTCAAATGCGGTATCAATAATATGCATTACGGGTTCAATCTTCTCGCGCATATTGTAGTATTGGTCGTTCATTGTTAGCGTTACAATTTCTGATCCTAATTTACGATTCATTTGCGCTACTAATTCTGTCACTTTTTTCTTACGATCTTCAAACTTAGCACGGTCATGGTCACGAATAATATAACTAATGCTTGCCTCCTCTACTGTACCTTGGAAAGATATCAGATGATAAAAGCCTTCATATCCTTCGGTTGCTTCAGGCACTTCGTTGGCGGGGAGTAAGTTAACAAATTCATTAGCCAATCGGATAGCATTAACCATTTTATTTTTGGCATAACCGGGATGAACATTTCGTCCTTTAAACGTTATCTTAGCACCTGCAGCGTTAAAGTTTTCATATTCTAGCTCACCAATTTCACCACCGTCCATTGTGTATGCCCATTCACATCCAAACTTTTCCACGTCAAATTTATGAGCTCCTTCACCAATCTCTTCATCGGGATTAAAGCCAACTCGTACTGTGCCATGTTTAATTTCAGGGTGGTGCATCAAATAATCAATTGCGGTTAATATTTCAGCTATACCCGCTTTATCGTCGGCTCCTAAAAGTGTTTTACCATCTGTCACGATAAGATCTTCAGAAATATGGTCTAGAAGTTCTGGAAACTGTGTGGGTAGCATCATTACATCATTTTCTTTATCTAAAACAATAGGAGAGCCATCATATTTTTCAACGATACGAGGAGATACATTTTTTCCAGTCATATCTGGACTAGTATCTAGATGAGAAATAAATCCAATGGTTGGAACTTTTTCTTCTATGTTAGAAGGAAGTGTAGCAAATAAATAACCATGCTCATCTAAGGTTATATCTTTTAATCCTATTTTTTCTAACTCACCACGTAAGTAAAGAGCAAAAGTCATTTGTCCTGGTGTACTAGGAGTCACACGTGTTAATTCATCCGATTGCGTGTCAAAAGTAACGTAATCCAGGAATCGTTCAATTACAGTCTTCATATGTCATTCGTTTAAACAAATAAAAAGTCTATTTAAAACATAGACTTCCTGTTTGCAATTTATCAATTATTTTCTTGCCAACAAAGATAAGAAAATAGCAATAAGGTGCTCCTTACAGGTACAAATTTAACAATTAGATAAACCGCTAAGAGGGAACATCCTATCTATTGAGGAAATACAAACGCATAACGAAGTTAACTTCGGATACTTTCGAAGAAAAGTAAACTAAAAAAAGGGATTAGTTGTCTTTTAGATGGCATAAATGAAGGAGATTTCAAGCAAGCGTCGTCGCCCACAACCGATAATCTATAGTAAGAAGTTGGGGTGAGATGAATTGCCAAGCAGAAAGATGGAGAACGGAATTGGATAAAAATTAGGTGGGTTTTAAAATGAAAAAGCACCTTAAGAAATATCTTAAAGTGCTTTTGAGCCTCTTGTCGGATTCGAACCAACGACCCCGAGATTACAAATCACGTGCTCTGGCCAACTGAGCTAAAGAGGCGGGTGGGTAAGCAATCTATATCGCGCCGCTACAACCAACTACCTTTGCTGCGATCAAGCCCTGGAGGATTCGAAGGGAGCTAGCCGTATAGGACTTACCCGTTTTGCGATTGCAAAGGTAGATATAATTTCAACACTAGCAAATTATTTTGCATGTTTTTTCAAAAAAAATAGCGTAATTCGGCTAATTGCTTATTCCACAATCCTTTAAAAAAGCAAATAAACTAAATCCATTTTTTAAAATGGCACAAAGATAAAACACAATATTCATTTAGAAAAATTCCAAAAAAAATACACTTTACGCCCAAAAGAACAACAAATAAAGAGATTACCCCTCATGAAACTTAGCAAAGAATGATAGATATTAATGATTTTTACGTATATTTGTTCCGTTGAATACCATGGGAAAGACCAATTTTAATGAAAAATATATGAGATACTACGTATTAGGAATTTTGATCATATTATGCATGCCTTATAAGTTGATGGGGCAAGAAGTCAAAGAACTTGACACATTTACATTCGATGTATCTCAAAACAGCTCACCTCAACAAAGGGGCGTAGCTAAGAAGGATACTACATCAGACAGCTTAAAAGATTTTCAGTTGCCAGAGCTTGATTTCTTTTTTGAAAACATCACCACCCACCCTTCCATCGAAATCTTCCAGACACAAACCGAAGAGCAAATCGAAAAGTTAAAAGAAGTAAAACTACAATGGTTGAATTATCTAAGGTTAACAGCTAATTACCAATATGGTATGTCCAACGCTTTTAACACAAATGAAACGGCGGAATCGAACTTAAACACCTTAACAGACCAGGTCAGGAGTCAATACACCGTAGGTGTTGTTGTATCCATTCCTTTAGGCGATCTCTTTAGTCAAAAGCATAAAGTACGCCAACAAAAAGCAGCCCTTAGCAGAATAAAGTATGAGTATGAAATGGCCATTGAGAACAGAAAGCTGCTCATTCTTAGCGCCTATAATCAAGTGGTATCAGAGCTAGCAGTACTTAGAGCCAAATCAGATGCTGCAGCGCTATACGATGCACAAATGAAAATTTCAGAGCAAGATTTTATAAACGGGCAAACAGACATCAAATCGCTCTCCTTGGAGAGGTCAAGACGAACGGGAGCTGTAGTAACCTATCAAGAAGGAAGAGCCGCTTTACGTAATGCGATAACACTTCTAGAGATGCTTACAGGTAAGAAACTAATTAAACACTAATCTTATGGATATCGCATTATATATCATGCGGTTCTTATATCGCATTAAGTACCAAGTTTTAATAGGGAGTATACTAATAGCTGCAATAGTTGCTTATTTCACTCAATTTATGCCTAAGAAATATGTAGTTAGTACAAGCATTTATACAGGTATAGTGTCCGATAGAGGTATAGACGATGATAGCAACCAGCGGATTGACACAAAAAATATTTTTGAGAACATCATCAATCTAACCAAATCAAGAGGTACACTTGAAAAAGTTTCCACACGTCTTTTGGCAACCAACTTAATGAAAGGAAGTAAAGATGTAGACAACCTATACATTACTTCAAAGAACTACAAGAGCCTATTAGAGAACGTGCCAAATCAAGTTTTATCACTCATTGATTCCTCCTCGGTAGAAAAAACGATTAGCAATTTAAACCAATATAAAAAAGCGGTTCCAAACAACTATTTATATGGCTTATTTAACTGGGACACTCCTTTTTATAGCTTTAATGCACTGAATGCGATTAAGGTTAAAAGGATGGGAAATAGTGATATCATCCAAATCTCCTATGAATCAACAGACCCGGGTATCACTACTAACACCGTTAACTTTGTAAAAGAAGAATTAATTAGTACCTATAATGAGCTACGTTATAAATCCACAAATGATGTAATTGGTTATTATGAGCGACAGCTGAAGTTGATGAAATCCAAATTAACAGCTATGGAAGATCGATTAACCCTCTTCAATCTAAAGAACAAGGTTATCAATTATCCGGAACAGACCAAAGCCCTTGCATTTGCTTTGTTTGACGTTGAAAAAGATATTAATATTATAAAAAAGGATTATCAAAGTTCTACAAGTCTATTAAGCTCTCTCGATAAGCAAATGGAGACACGTAGCAAACTTTTTCTTGCGAACACAGAATTTTTAAAAGCACTCGATGATATCTCTTCCATTAATGGAAAGATAACAGAAATGGAGATTTTCACAGACACCAAGAAAAAAGGAGAAGATAAAACCATTTCTACATACAGAAAGAAATTAAAAACCACAGAGAATAAAATAGGACAAATCTCCAATGATATTAATCAATTTAAACATTCAAAAGAGGGTGTTGCTATTCAAGATATGGTAGATAAATGGCTAGAAGCTTTAGTACTAAAAGTTAAGTCTCAAGCATCTCTTAAAGTGATGGAGAAAAGTAAAGCCGAGATGTTACAGCAACAGGAGTTTTACTCACCTGTTGGAACAGAGATAAATAGACGAGAAAGAGAGATTAGGGTAACCGAAAATTCTTATCTTGCCATTCTACGCGGATTAAATTTAGCACGATTAAAACAAAAAAACATACAAGTAACTTCTGCTAATCTAAATACCATTAGCCCGCCAACATTTCCTTTAACCAGCAGTGGCAGCAAACGAATGCTTCTCGTTATTGCAGCATTCATAGGAACAGCTATCTTTATCACCGGTATTTACTTAATTATTGAGTTACTAGACCATACCCTAAGAGATCAATATAGAGCGGAGAGATTAAGTGGACTACCCATTTTAGGTATCTTTACCGGGTTTAAACAAATGAAATTTAGAGGTTATATAAAAGCTTGTAATCGATATTCAGCAGCCTATACGGCCAACCGATTAAGCGTTTTTCTGAAACCGAAAGAAACCATGTACGTCAATCTTATCAGTATTGATAAAAAAGAGGGAAAAAGTTTTATAGCGGAACATCTACAAGACTATTGGGTTAAGAAGGGCTTAAAAGTGCAGATTGTAAACTATCAAACCGATTATACACAAGATGCATCTTATCTTTTAGCTGAAGATTTCGATTTCTATGAAGCCTATCCCGTTGACATTGTGTTGGTAGAACATCCACCAATGGAACTATGTAATATTCCCAACTCTTTACTGCAAAAAGCAACCGTTAACTTGCTAATTGCAAATGCTAAACGTGCTTGGAGAAATAGTGATACAGAATATGTGAAACGTCTAAAAGCTAATTGTGAACCAGCTTTGTATCTCTATTTAAACAATGTAACACGAGAAGTTGCAGAAGACTTTATGGGTAATTTACCACCAACAACAACGTCTGGGTCTATGTCAAGCAAGATTCGCAACATGGGGCTAACAGCTAGCGAATCGTCTGCTGTTCGCTAAAACGCATAAAAAATGATGGCCAACAAAAATCATATTATTCTCCCTCTTACCCTTATTCTAGGGATAATGACTATCTGTTGGGCAGGTATTGCCGGTGAATTGCCTATTATCGGACTGGTTGCTGCTTTTCCAATTATCATTCTTATGGGGTTTTATATCGTACAAAAACCCATAATACTACTATATATCGTTTTCACCATGAACTATTTTGTGATGGGACTGAATCGATATATTACCATTCCGTTTGTTAGTGTTATAATGGATGCCTTTATATATGGCACGCTTTTGCTCTGTATTATTCAGACCATGCTATTAAAAAATATGGAGTGGAAATATCTTAAAAATCCATTTACTATTGGTGGGCTCATCTGGATGTTTTACTGTATTGGAGAGATAGCAAACCCTTCAGGACTACTTGAGGGATGGTTAGTGGGTAGAAACCTAACTTTTGGTATTGTTGTATTGTCCACTCTTACCATCTTATTGGTAGACAAATATAAGTATGTAAAGCTATTTATCTTTATGTTTGCCATCTTCTCACTAATGGCTGCATTAAAGGGAATGATGCAAAAATATGCAGGCTTTGATGGAGCAGAACAGAGATGGCTTAATAATGGAGGTGCGCTCACCCATATCATTGGTAGTGGAAAACGATATTTTTCTTTTTTTACAGATGCTAGTAATTATGGCTCCAACATGGGAAGCTCATTTATAGTACTAGGTATAGCAGCATTAAGCATGAGAAGCAGAAAATTAAAGATTTTCTATGCTATTGTATCCCTTTTATGCTTCTACGCTATGTTATTATCAGGAACACGTGGAGCTATTGCTGTTCCATTGGGTGGTATAATGCTGTATACTATTGCTTGTAAGAACTATAAAGTGATGGCCCTTAGTGGCCTTGCACTTGTCCTTTTCTACGCATTCTTTGCCTTTACAATGATAGGACAAGGCAACCAACAAATACGTCGTATGAGAACGGCCTTTAGGCCATCTGAAGATGCGTCTTATAATGTTAGAAAGGTCAAGATGGTAAAGTTTGGGAAGTATTTAAAAAACAAGCCATTTGGTGAAGGTATTGCTCTATCTGGTGTAAGTGGTAGAAAGATAACCACACGATTTACCACTTCAATGAATCATGACTCTTGGTATGTTAAGATATGGATAGAAACAGGTATCATCGGTATTACACTTTTTTTGCTCATCTATTTTTCCAGCATTGGACATGGCGCCTATGTATTAATGTTTAAGGTCAAAGATAAAGAACTAAAAGGTATTCTACTAGGGTTTGTCTGCGCTACTTTTGGCCTACTAATAAGCGCATACGGAAATGCTTTCTTTGGGCAATATCCCACCTATTTATTTGTTATTATGGGGCTATCTATGGCGGAACGAGCAGAGACCTATGATCGTGAATTGTCAACAACAACTAAAGATTAATCATATGCTAGACTATTTATCTTTAACGGAAAATCAATCTACGACCATACAAATGGTGGATGAAATTGTGTACTTTATATTCTTATTTATTGTGCTCTATTTTTTTATTTTTTGCATTCTATCTCTCGCAAAAAGCAAAAGTAAATACCCCACTTCACCTAAGAAACATAAAATAGCCATCCTTATACCTGCCTACAACGAAGACCAAAAGATTATACAAACCGTTCAATCTTTTCAAGAACAATCGTATGATTCAACAAAATTCCAGCTCTTCATCATCGATGAGAATCTTCAACAAGAAACGTTGAAAGAACTAGCAGCAAAGAATCTTACAATTATTGAACACATCAATTATACAGCGAAGAACAAGATCAATGCATTAAGAAGTTTCTTTGAAAAAATTGAAACAGCAGAAGACAACTATGATATTGCCATTCTAATGAGTCCAGGAAATTGTGTAGACACCAATTTTCTAGATAAAATAAACGATGCTTTCTATGCTGGATGCCTCGTTATTCAAACCCACCAAATTGCACAGAAAAGAAATACAAGCATAGCCGTTTTATCGGCGGTTAGTGAAGAGATTAATAATTCTATTTTCAGAAAGGCACATAGACGCCTTGGACTCTCCTCTGCGCTAATAGGTTCTGGTATGGCTTTTGAGTTCGACCTATTAAAAGAATTAACATATACCACGCATACTAACTCTATTATAAAAGATTTCGAACGAATTATTTTGAAGAAAAATATCTACATCGAATATTTAAATGTCGTTTACACCTACGAAGAAAAAACGAATAACAATTTAGTTTTTTATAAAGAAAGGAAACAATGGGTCGTAGCTCAATTGTACGGCCTCCTTCGTGGTGCTTTTTCTCTACCTAAAGCTTTTATACAAGGGAATTGGGATTATTGTAATAAGATTATCCAATGGTTAGTTCCTCCTAAAACATTACTGGTTACCCTCTTAATCTTTTTCTGTTTACTAGCCTCTTTTATTGACTTGCCAATGGCCATCAAATGGTGGGCATTATTATTCTCTTTTGTAGGTCTACTTGTCTTATCTATACCAAGATACTTGCTAAACATGCAATTGGTAAAAACGCTATTTAAGATTCCATTTGTTCTTCTTCTAACCTTTTTTTATTTCTTTATTCCTGTACAGAAAAAAGGTAACCGATAAAAGCATCTTGGTTTATCAGAAACTGGAATCACATCCCATATAGAGCCAAAAGCCCTTCTCACAAACTCTTTTCTTCCTCTTTATTTAAAAACATTTTAAATAAAATGAGCCAAGTCTTAACTATTATATAAAAATAATATATATTTATACTTTATTGATTGAAAGCCAATGATGGTATAACCATAAAAAAGAGAATGATGAGGATAGGTATAGAAGCACAACGGATTTTTAGAAGTAACAAACATGGAATGGATTATGTTGCATTGGAAACAATCCGCGAATTACAAGCTATTGACACAGAAAATCAATACTTCATTTTCGTTAAACCTGGAGATGATCGCTGTTTATCTGAAACGGCTAATTTTAAGATTATGGAGCTGAACTGTCCAAGTTATCCACTCTGGGAACAATTTATGTTGCCCTATACAGTAGCTAAACTACATCTCGACTTGCTACACTGCACAAGCAACACAGCGCCTATCTATTCAAAAACGCCGCTGATACTAACGCTCCACGACATCATCTTTCTAGAAAAAAGACCAGCAGGCAATAAATCACTCTACCAAAACATGGGATGGTACTATCGAAAATTAGTTGTTCCTCGTATCCTAGAGAAATGCAAAAAAATCATCACAGTTTCACACTTTGAATGTGAAAGAATAAAAAGCACCCTAAAATTGCCTGAGGAACAAGTTATAGCCATCTATAATGGGTACAATGAACACTTCAAGCCGCAAAAAACAGTTGAGCCTGTCTGTAATAAATACATTTCATCTCAACCTTTTCTATTCTTCTTAGGAAATACAGACCCCAAAAAGAATGTGCCTCGTACACTTAAAGCATATAGTCTCTATTTAGAAAGGTCAGCCAACCCACTCCCTCTACTAATAGCTGACATCCAGGAGAAAACCTTAAACGAAATATTAAAAAGCGAGAAGATTGAATCCATACGAAAGCATATCCATTGCCCTGGGTATATCGACAACAAAGATTTAGCCTACATTTATAGTGGTGCGCATGCCTTTTTATATACCTCTTTACGAGAAAGTTTTGGTATACCCATCCTAGAAGCTATGGCATGTGGTACACCCGTTATTACTGGAAACGTATCCGCCATGCCAGAGATAGCTGGGGAAGGCGGCATATTAGTTGACCCAACCAACACCGAAGCTATTGCAAAAAGCATCCTTCGTCTAGAATCAGACCCAACCTATTATCAAGAACAGGTTGCATATGGTCTAAAAAGAGTTAAAGATTTCTCGTGGAAACAAACAGCTATCAAACTGCTAAACATTTATAAATCCTATCAAAAAAAATAAGCCATGATTAAAGGAAAAGACTTTATTATTACAGCATTACAACCCTGGGATATTAACATTGGCTCTAACGTAAAAGATATTGCTGCAGAAATCGCAAAAAACAATCGCGTTCTTTACATCAATACACCCAGAAAATTAAAAGAGGGAACCCCTATGCTGCAACAGATTAGTGAAAATCTGTGGACACTTAATTTCCCTTTTAGTGTTTTTCCTGTTAACTTTTTACCAGATGGATGCCTCTTTGATTTTGTCAATAAGATGAATCAAAAAAAGATGTATTCTTATGTATTAAAACAGATACACAAATTAGGATTTAAAGACTATATCCTATTTATGGATAATGACATCTATAGAAGTTTTTATGCGAAAGAGCTACTACAACCCAAAGTGAGTGTTTACTACAGAAGAGACAACCTATCTACTCCATATTGGGCGAAACATGCACCTCGTTTAGAGCCACTACTTTGTAGCAAGAGCGACTGTGTTGTAGCCAATTCTAGTCAACTAGCCGAGGCTGTACGTCCCTACAACAAAAACGCCTTTGATGTAGGACAAGGGGTCGATTTAACCGCCTACTCCGAAGCGCTTAACTACGCTATCCCAGCGGATATACAGCCAATAAAGAAACCTATTGTGGGCTATATTGGTTGGATCACGACTCGCCGATTAGATGCCGATTTGATTTATTCAATAGCTAAAAAGCGCCCTGATGTTTCCTATGTACTCGTTGGAAGTGAAGATGATGATTTTAAAAATCACCCACTACATCAATTAGAGAATGTTCATTTTCTAGGAAATAAAGATCCTGAAGATGTACCCTCCTATATTAATGCTTTTGACATCTGTATCAACCCACAAATTATTAACAAAATCACGATAGGAAATTATCCACGTAAGATAGATGAATACCTTGCTTTTGGTAAACCAACCATTGCTACACATACCAACATGATGAATTATTTTAAGGATTATGTTTGGCTTTGTAAAACCGACGAAGACTATCTCCAAGCAATTGATAGTGCAATAGAAGATACAGATGCTACCATAAAAGAAAAACGCATTGCCTTTGCAAATGAACATACATGGGAGAATTCTGTTAATAAAATTTATTCACACATAAAACTATAATATTATGTTAGACGACAAACCAAAATTAAAACATTTCTTGCACTACTTATTAATACACCCCTACACATCTCGACCACGTTATTGGGCCAGAATTTTTCTAATCCCATTTGTCATTAAAAGAGGCAAAGGGTCTATTGTAAAACGTAAAGCAAGACTAGACATTATACCTTCTAAAAAAATCACATTGGGTATAAAAAGTGTAATTGAAGATTATGCTATTATCAATAATGGAATGGGAGATGTGTTGATAGGCGACTATTCACATGTTACCTCACGTGTAAAATTAGTAGGTCCAGTAACATTAGGTAACCATGTTACATTGGGAAGCAATGCACAAGTAACAGGTCTAACACACAACTACGTAGATGTAGACAGACCTATTTCTGAACAGGGGGTTATGCCTTGTAAAACCGTTATTGAAGATGACGTATGGATTGGTGGAAACTCCTGTATTAACCAAGGAATAACCATTGGTACACATAGTATCGTTGCTTCCGGAAGTGTCGTTACTAAATCTGTTCCTCCATATAGCGTTGTAGGAGGTAATCCAGCACGAATCTTAAAACAATATGATTTTGAGAAAAAAGAATGGGTAAAAGCCATCAAAAAATAAACTTCTAAAAAAGGAACGAAATAGCTAACAACAGCAATAATTGCAGTTTAGCTGTTTCGTTTTATTTTTTTATATATCTTTGCAATACCTATATCACACAAAAAAAACGTCTATATCCCTTTTAAAATTTAAACTTATGAACCAATCTGCTCTAAAAAATATACTAAAAAAATGTATCCCTACTCCTCTTATTACAAGCCTAAAAAGAGTAAAAAACAAAAGAAAAGCGGATCGATTCATGAAATTTGACATGAATAAGATTATTAAACTAACTTCATCCACCTGTTTTGAACAAAACATCACAGCAATAATCATTAAATATCATGCCATAGAGAAGGGACTTACCATGCCTAACAGACGACTAGGATTTGGCAGTAACCCACTTAACTACTTAATCGATAGACTAAACACACACATCGACCAGTTTGGCGACAAACATGAACAAATACAAGCAGCTCTACAAGTTGTAGCAGAATATAAGCTCCTGCACCAAGAGAATAATTACGAGTTAAGCCCTGAGCTTTCTAAGAAAATAGATAAACTACTGCAGAAAACAAATACTACCTGCACAAGCCGACAAATAGAGATGACTAGAGCAGCATATTTTGCCGCTTCAGATGCATCTTTTGAAACCTTCTCTAAGTCAAGACGTAGTATACGTAGCTTTGAAGGAGGAGTAGAGATGGAAAAAGTTCTTGCTGCTATTGAACTAGCGCAAACAGCACCCTCTGCATGTAACAGACAAAGCACACGTGTAAAAGTGATTACTGACAAGGATACAATGAGCAGAGCACTCGACGTACAGGGTGGCAACAGAGGCTTCGGACAACTAGTAGACAAGCTTATTGTTCTAACCACTGAGATGAACAACTGGGACATTGAATCCTCAAAAGGTGGCTATCTAGATGGAGGCATCTATACCATGAACCTCTTGTATGCCCTTCATTATCATAAGATAGGTGCATGCAGCCTCAACTGTTTTTTCTCACCTGAAAAAGATAAAAAGATGAGAGAAATAATAGCAATTCCTGCGACTGAAAATTTTATTGTAATGATTGCCTTAGGCAATGTTCCTGAACATTTCTTAGTGGCTAATTCACATAAATATCCATCCGATCAAATCACCACCATTTATTAATCGATTACTTCTCCCTCTTTTTCCTTAGAGAGATGTTTTTTAGTTTCTCTAAGATAAACTGCTTTTCACTTTTGGAACAACCTACATAGTAAACCACTAGAATCGTTGAGGAAACACTAACAAATCCGGTTACAAGGAATCGTAGTGCACCATAACCTAATAAATTGTGTACAAACAATGGGAGTAGTATGGCCAAGAAAGAGACCAAGAAAACATTTAGCACCACATCGTAGATAAAGGAGCGTATACGTAGTCCAATCATATCTCTTAATAAATAGATACGAATCATTAAGTTACACATGGAGAAGAAAATGATAACAAGATAAGTCACTTCTGGTGGAAATCCAAACTTTAATAGATAGTATGCAATAGGTAGATTTAACATCGTTACACCTCCCACAATAATCTGGTATTTTTTAATGTCTCCAGTGGCCAACATAGCCTTGATAAGTGTAGCAGAGAGTGCCTCAGCAAAAGTACAAAGCAGAATCAATCGTACAAAATTGACCGTATAATCGGGCACCTCTTTCAGCCATAAAGATAGTATATACTCCGTATCGATAAGGATGGGTAGAGATAGAAACAGTAATAAATAGGAACTAAAACGACAACCTTTTTTTACTAGGTCCATCATATAGGTGTGATCGCCAGATACAAATGATTTTGTTATTTGTGGGTCTAAAGCAGTCATAAAATTATTGAGGAAGCTACCCACGGCCATATTAACCTGTTCAGCTATACCCCTAGCAGCATTTACAGCTGGACCAAAGAATATATTTACAGCAATATTAATACCTTGACTACGCAAAACGACAGCAGAAGAGCCAATAAAATTCCAACCAGCAAAGCTTACCATTTTTTTGAATAAGCCTTTATCAAAGACAAAGGTATAGGTACACTCCTCAAAGTTACGCTTACAGTAAAACCCGTAGCACAATCGGATAATAACAGCTACAACAACCAATAAGATAGCATAGAAGATTAGTTTGTCCATGCCTGCTAATGCCAATAAATAAACAACAGCTAATTTTAACCCAACTTCGAGAAAACCAACATAAGCCATAATATCCATACGCTCATGCGAAATGATAGAAGCGTCGTAAGGGATACTAATTAATTTTAAGATGAAAGTCAACATAGAACATTGTAGAACCCAAAAAGCCGCATTAAGTCGGTCTGGAGGTATATACATCTTATTATATAGAAACCATAGCCCCACCGTTTCCACAAGAATAACAATCAATAAAGAGAGTGCAAACTGAATGGTTACTGCTATTGAAAAAACTTTCTTCAGCTCTACCAAGTTTTT
>Ga0172378_10001150_pt1 | contig 24164 bp, 19 predicted proteins | sample GrowelOW332metaG_FD_119755 | JGI IMG/M metagenome (GOLD analysis project Ga0172378, IMG submission 119755) | Groundwater microbial communities from an aquifer near a municipal landfill in Southern Ontario, Canada - Pumphouse #3_1 metaG | ecosystem: Environmental > Aquatic > Deep subsurface >... | reverse complement strand
GAACGATATTGCGCAGGTGGTAAACTTCATCAACGGAATGATGCGCATTTTTTTTAAAGCTCCCCTCACGTGCATCGGAAGTATGGTGCTCGCTTCAATGCTGAATTTCAGGCTGAGTCTTATTATTTACGCAGTCATCGCGGTCGTTGCCGCGCTGCTGTATATAAGCATGCGCCTTTCATATCCGCGCTACGAACTCCTGCAGAAAGCGATGGACAGGATGAACACGCGGGTTGAAGAGTATCTTATGGGAATCCGCCTTGTAAAGGCGTTCGGTACATACGCCGGAGAAACTGACCGGTTCGAAACCGACAACTTCCAGCTGTATAAAAAAAATGTGAACGCTCAGATTATTATAACCTTCTTTTCACCCCTTCTTATGCTCGCTTCGGGATTCGGTACGGTCCTCATACTCCGGACGGGAAGCCGGATGTTTTCAAAAGGGGCTGTAAATCCCGGTGAAATTTCCGCATTCGTTGTGTACATGGCCCAGATACTGAGCTCGCTGCTTATGATTACGAATATTTTCAACAACTTCGTACGGACAAAGGCATCCGATGCACGGATCAAAGAAGTACTGCAGATGCAGGATGACTTTCCGGCATTCCGCGGCACTGGCGGAACGGATACGACAGTTCAATCAGTATCATTTAACAGCGTAACCTTTGCATACCCCGGCGGAAGCGGAAGGCCGGCCCTTCAGAATATTTCTTTTACCGTAAAATCAGGCAGCAGTCTTGCCGTCATAGGGCCGACAGGAAGCGGTAAGTCGACGCTTGCATGGCTGCTGATCCGGCTGTACGATCCCGATTCGGGAACGATTCAGCTGGGAAACTGGGATATGCATACGGTAAGTGCGGAAGAGGCGCGCAGGAAAATTGCACTTGTGCCGCAGAAGGCCCAGCTGTTCTCCGGAACCGTACGCGACAACATCACCTGGGGCAACAGAGCGGCTTCAGAAGATGAAATCCGCAGGGCGCTGCATGTCTCTGGTGCGGATTTTATCCTCGACACGGAGAAAGGGCTCGACACGGAGCTGGGCAGCGGCGGCGTAAACCTGTCGGGCGGGCAGAAGCAGCGGCTTTCGATAGCGCGTGCACTTATAAAAAGGGCGCCCGTTCTTGTTCTTGACGACGCAACTAGTGGGCTGGACGCAATCACGGAATCGGAAGTGCGGAGCGCAATCCTGTCTGAAAATGAAAGTACCGCTGTCATTTTTATTACACAGCGCTGTTCCACGGCAATGGCGGCAGATGCAGTGCTTGTACTTGAAGACGGAGTGATACAGGGGTACGGTACGCACAGCACACTGCTTAAAACGTGCGGCGTATACCGCGACATTTACAATTCGCAGCTCGGGGGACTCACAAATGGCAGCAACTGAACACAGTACGGTGGAAATGCCGCGGATGGGAGGCCCGAAAGCCGGAGGTTCCGCACGGTTTGCACCTCATCAGAAACCTAAAAACGGGCGAAGGACATTCAAAAGACTTACGTCTGTATTTCTGCGGTACAAAGGTGCGGTTATAACTTCGCTTATATTCACTGCACTTGCCTCCGCAGTAACTGTGGCCGTGCCCGTCCTTACCGGAAAAGTATTCAACACGTTCAACACGACAACGCGCGCAGTAGATACACGCACGCTCGCCGTACTGCTGGGCGCAGTTGCGTCGCTGTATGCAGGCGGATGGGCCGCAAACACGCTGAGCGGTGTTATTATTCTGAAAATTTCGCAGCGGCTCGTCCGCATACTGCGCACTGAGTTCTTCAGTAAAATGCAGCGGCTGCCTCTTTCGTTTTACGACACAACTCCGCGCGGCGATACAATGAGCCGGATTACAAACGATGCAGACACCATCAGCTCCACGATTGCACAGTCGGCAGCGCAGCTTGTATCGGGCCTGCTCACGCTTACCGGCTCACTTGCCGTCATGGTATCGCTCAATGTTCCCCTTACTGCCGCGGTTCTTGTATGCGTACCGCTCGTTGTTCTGCTTACGCGTACTATTGCACGGAAAAGCCGGGACTATTTCTACGCACAGCAGAAAAGTCTGGGCACACTTGACGGGCAGATTGAAGAAACCATTCACGGGCTTAAAATGGTGAAGGCTTTCACGAAAGAGGACGAAACGCTTTCCCGTTTTTCCGAAGTGAACGGAAATCTCTCCACAAGCAGTACAAAAGCCCAGATATGGGCAGGGTATATGATGCCGCTGATGAACGTAATCAACAACCTTACGTTTACAATCGTCGCGGTTGCAGGAGGCATACTCTGTACGTCGCACGGGCTTCTCATCGGTACGGCGGTAACGTTTCTTGGCTACGCAAAACAGTTCGTCATGCCGCTTAATTCAATTGCAGGCCTGTTCAACACAATACAGTCGGCGCTTGCCGGTGCCGAACGCGTATTTGAAGTAATGGATCAGACAGAAGAACCCCCCGACATTCCCGGCGCACCCGCATTCACCCATCCGCAGGGAAACGTCGTATTCAGTGACGTCAGCTTCTCATACGATAAAAAAACACCAGTTCTTTCGCACATCAGTTTTTCCGTCTGTGCAGGACACACTGTCGCACTCGTAGGCGAAACGGGGTCCGGTAAGACGACAATTGTAAACCTGCTTAACCGTTTCTACGACGCCGACAGCGGCAGTATCACTATAGACGGCACTGATATCCGTTCAATCCGGCGGGACGACCTCCGGAACTGTTTTTCCGTCGTCCTTCAGGAAACAAGTCTGTTCAGCGGTTCCATTATGGACAATATCCGCTATTCGCGGCCGTCTGCACCCGACTATGAAGTAGAGGAAGCGGCCCGTATTGCGCGTGCAGCTGATTTTATTGAGCGGCTACCGCAGCAGTACAAAACGCAGATGTCAGGAAGCGCGGATACGCTGAGTGAAGGACAGCGGCAGCTGCTTGCAATCGCGCGCGCGGTCTTATGCAGCAGCCCCATACTTATTCTTGATGAAGCAACAAGTTCTGTCGACACAAAAACAGAAAAGGAAATCCAGCACGCACTCGTCCAGCTCAGAAAAGGACGCACGTGCTTTCTTATCGCGCACCGGCTTTCGACAATCCGCGATGCAGACAACATACTTGTCATAGACCGCGGCGAAATACTCGAAAGCGGGACGCATGAAGAACTTATGAAAAACAGAGGACATTATTACGATATGGTCCTCAGTCAGACAGGGAATGAAGCCGTTGGGGAGAAATATTAATTCTCATTCTGTCCGGCTTTTCGTTTCGCAATATCGTTCGTATCGATTGTTTTCCCGAATACGAAAAAACGATCATACAGAAATTCCAGCACAAAGTTGCAGCTCATGTTGAGTATCGTAACAAGATATGCATTCCAGTACAGCGTATCCGCCAGATAATTTCCGCCGATGGTCGAAAGCGGTGTAAACACGCAGTAGAAGCCGGCGATTTTCACCATGGCAACGGGGACGTTGCTGGCTGACTGGAACGTATATCTTCTGTTAAGGGTAAAATTCCAGAGAACGGAAAGTACAAGTGCAATAAGATAGCAGGCCCAGTAATTCCATTTTGCAAATTCGTTGAGCAGACTGAACGCCCCCATTTCAATAACGCCGGCTGAAACTGAAAACAAAAGAAATTTTACGGAACGGAAAACCTCGTGATAACGGTTTGAACTCATACTTTTCTTCCCCTGAAAAACTAATTTAAGAAGAGACGCAGCAGACGGCGCTTGAACGATGTGTAGGGACGATACCTGACGGGCAGATCGAGCCATACCGCTTTTTTAACAATACTCCGGTAATGGGTAAACGTGTCGAAGCTTTTCTTTCCGTGATAGCTGCCCATACCGGAAGCACCCACGCCGCCGAAAGGCATATCAGACGTCGCAATATGAATGATAGTGTCGTTTATACAGCCACCGCCGAACGAACAGGAAGACAGTACCCGTTTTTCCTGCTTACGGTCGGAAGTAAACAGATACAGTGCGAGCGGACGCGGGTGGCTCACGATATACCTGATGCATGTCCCGATGTCGGTATACGTAATCATAGGAAGGATCGGGCCGAATATCTCTTCCTGCATAATTGGAGAATCGATCGACACGTTGTCGAGCAGCGTCGGTGCAATAAACCGGCGGGATTCATCAGTCTGCCCGCCCACAGCCACAGTCCCGCTTCCGAGCAGCGCCTTAACGCGGTTAAAATGTTTCTCATTGACGATGACATTCATGGTCGACATGTCTCCGCCGTGGAAAAAGTCGTCGAGCGCTTTTTTATATTCTGCGGTAAAACGGTCCTTTACACTCTCGTGAATGAACAGGTAGTCGGGCTCGACGCACGTCTGTCCGGCGTTCAATACCTTGCCAAATGCTATGCGTCTGGCCGCCACAGGGATGTCGGCTGTTTCGTCGACAATAACGGGACTTTTACCGCCAAGCTCGAGCGTAACCGGCGTAAGATGTTTTGACGCTTTTTCCATAACAACATGGCCTACGGACGGACTTCCGGTAAAGAAAATATAATCGAATTCCTGTTCAAGCAGCGCCGCATTCTGTTCACGCCCACCTTCTACCACGGCAACATATTCAGGAGGAAAAATATTTCCCAAAATCTGCGCAAGAGCTGCACTTGTTGCTGGCGTATATGCGGACGGTTTTACTACTGCGGTACAACCGGCGGAAATCGCACCGAGAAGCGGATCCAGACAGAGGAGAACAGGATAATTCCACGGCGACATAATAAGCGCTACGCCGTACGGCTCCGGTGAAATAAACGAACGCGAGGGAAACTGCACAAGCGGTGTGCGTACCGTCCGTTCTTTCATCCAGCCTGGCAGATGCCTGATGTGATATTTAAGTTCGTCTAGTACAAGACCTGTTTCGGTCATATACACTTCGTCCGCACATTTATTCAGATCCTGCTTCATGGCTGTGTTAATAAGATTTTCATTATCTCTGAGAGCGGACTGCAGTTTGCGCAGCATTGAAAGACGGAATTTCAGATCCCGCGTGCCCCCGGACTGAAAATATGTCCGCTGTTTTTCCACAAGTTCATTAAAATCCATACACACCTTCCTGTCAGCTGTTTAAAGCTGCAAAATTATTCCTGTTTACTTTATATAATTTTTTAAAGACTGCATAGATTCTGTCATAGACTGCTTTCCTGTTCATATCAGGAATGAATGTACGCACTACGGGAATAAGCGCCCCTGCCGTATCAAGACTGTCGATTATTCCAAGCCCTGCACAGATTACGGCGGCCGCACCGACGGCGCCGACATTCTGCGGATTTGCAACAATCTCTACGGTACGGCCGGTGATGTCCGCAAGTATCTGGCTCGTAACAGGAGACAGGGCTCCTCCGCCGACGAATCTGACTGCCAGTGACGTCCGGACTTTCCGCTCCTCGCATTCAAGCATCCACCTCAGATGATAGCACACCCCCTCAAGCACGGCGCGGATCAGCTCAGTTTTTCCCGTTTCCAGTTTTATATTAAAAAACATGCCTGCGGAATCAGGATCCTCAAACGGACACCTGTTACCGTGCAGCCACGGTGTAAAAATAACACCGCCAGATCCAGGTGCGGCATTTTCGACTGTCTGTGTAAGATAATCGTAGAGACTCGTATTGACGGCTTCCGGTCCTTCCGCAACATGCACTTTTTTAAGATAAATGCCGATTTCGTCGAGTGCAAGGTGATCCTTTACCCATTCAAGACACTTACCGGCTGTCTCCATTTCGGCAAAATAATTAAACCGGTTGTGCTGTGCTCCCACGATCGCCGCAATTTCAGTCACGGCATCGACGGTCTGATAATCAGTCACCGTCGAAACCCAGCCCGATGTTCCGGAGTAGATGTGAGTCGCACCGGGTTTTGTACAGCCGGCACCGATACCGATAAGCGACGCATCGCCGCCGCCGCCGAACACAGGAGTTCCTGCCGTAAGCCCGAGATCCTGTGCCGCGCGTCCCGTGAGAAGGCCTGCCCTGTCGGTAGATTTTATTATTTCGGGAAGATGTTCCATCCTGATGCCGAACATCCGGCACAACGTCCGGCTCCATCCTTCCTTTCCTTTCCGTGTGTCGTACAGCATCGTTGAAAACGCGGAATCCTCCGTCATGACACATCTGCCGGTACAACGGAGAATCAGATATTCCTTTACGTCGAGCCATTTATATATTCTTGCAAACAGTTCCGGTTCGTGATTTTCCACCCACTTGTATTTCCAGAGCGGGTCTTTTACGCTTGTCGAAGCAGCGCAGTTTATACTGATGCTCTTCAGCAGCCTGAACACATTGACGCCCGCAACCAGGATGCCGGACTTCATGCCTTTCTTTATTTCGTCTTTTGCACGCTGGTCCATATAACTCATGGGACGGCGAACGGGGATTCCGTCCTTATCCACAAGCACAAGCCCCTGCATCTGGGAACAGAATGAAATACCGGCAATCTGCGAAGGCTGCAAACCTGTTTTTGTAAAGAGTTCCCGTGTTGTTGCACAGAGCGCACTCCACCATTCACCCGTATCCTGTTCTGCTCCGCCGCCCTCAAGAATATACAACCCGTATCCCTTTCCCGCGCTGGCGAGCAGCGTAATGTTTTTTTCAACACCGAACAGGCATGTCTTTACCGCCGTCGTACCTATATCATACGCTATTACATACGTCATCTTATTTCTCCTGGTGCTTCACGTCGGAACTTCTGAAGGTAAACGCCGATTCCAAAAATTTTGTGAGCTGTGACGCAACGAGTTCGTCGTTGTCCACGGTTGTTTCACCACAGTATACTTTAAAACGTTCCCTGTAGTAATCACAGCTGTATGAAAACTGCAGCATCATAAGCAGATTGTCAAAAAAGAATGCAAACATGCGCGGTTCAATGTCGTCCCTGATGTCTCCCTTTTCTGCCGCTTCAGCAATAAACTGCGTATAGACAGTTGATGAAAGGCATTCAATCTTTTCCGCAAGGAGAGGAGCATACTTCCTGCTGCCACCCGACGTAATTTCATTGTACATTCTGATGTAGTTTGTATGTTCGCGTGACGTTTTCTGGACGGCACGTATTATCTTCCCAGTACGTACAAGCAGCTTGTCATCACTTGTTATCTGCTCCTGAAGAACAGTAGTAAGAACATCGAGACTCCGTTTTAGACAGGCAAGAAAAAATGTTTCCTTATCCGTATAATATTTGTACAGAACTCCAACACTAATTCCAGCCTTCTTTGCAATGACGTTTATATTTGCACGGTCAACTCCGTTTTGCGCAAATTCTGCAATTCCGGTCTCGAGTATTTCAGTTTTCTTTTCTTCAGAAAGCTTTTCAAACATACTTTCAGTTCCTCTCTGCCGTCTTCTGTTTTGAATATTTTTTTACATATATCAGGCGCTGCAGGAACGCATCCAGCGGGCCGAGCGGACCGCTGCACTTGACGTATGACGCATACAATTCCGCCCGGCAGCTCTTGAGCAGAATCAGATGTACAGCTTCTGCATCTCCTTTTTCTTTTCCCGTGCACAGTGCTCCGTTTCTTTCAATCAGTACAGCGTTTCTGCCGGCCAGTTTTCCGGCAGCAGCTTCAGGCAGTCGTCCACCGCTGACACACCTGACGTTTACCCCTGCGATCTGTGCAAAATCGTCTATCCGTGGTTTAAGCGTTTTACGCTTTGCACACACTGAAAGTATATCACGGTCAAAAACATGCATAATATACGAAATACCGCCGAACTTCAGGTATACAGCCGCGTGTACCGCAGCTTCCCCTGTAATATCAGAGGGGAGTGCGTCGAGATTAAACTCACGATCTGCATCATTCTCCGTCAACCGGAATACATTCCCTGTCCGGCAGCTTTCAACGATACGTCCGGCGCCAGCATCAATACCCGGCACAAATTTTTTACCGCAGTCAGCTTCAATCTTTTTTCTGCAGACATCTTCAAGTGCGGATGATGCGGCAAACGCATTCTCGAATGTTTTTCCTATGCACAAAACGCCGTGATGAATCATTAAAACTGCGTTGCTTCCGGGATTTGCCGCAACTGCAGCCGCCACGTTTTTACGCAGTTTTTTTGTCGAAGAAATACCGTAGGCGGCACACGGAACGCACGGCCCGAGCAGTTGTCCGCTGGCAGAGTCGTACCCGGACAGTGCCTGACCTGCAAGCCCTGCAATGGTAGCGGCTTCCTGATGCGTGTGGATAACAAAGTTTACATCGGGACGAAGGCGGTAAGCATCCGCATGCACGCCTTTTTCGCTCGACGGTTTAATGTTTCCGCTGTACGAACAATCGTCCGTATTCACCACGACAAGTTCTTCCGGCGTAAGCGTTTCGTACGCCCTGCCGCTCGGCGTAATAACAAACTGAGTGTCGGAAATACGCGCACTGATGTTTCCCCATGTCCGCGCAATCAGTCCCGTCTCCACAAGTCTGAGGCCCGCCCGTATAACGAGTGCTCTCGCATCGCTTTCGGTATACGCCATATGTTACTGCACCTCCAGCAGGCCGCACTTTGAAAGTACCCTGTCGAACCGGGACAGAACGTCGTCTATCATTTCTTCGGTATAAGCAGCGCTTGTGTACAGACGGCTGCCGGCAAGCGTAACAAGTCCTTCCGCCATATACGCCGCCCCGATGTGCTCCATTTCGCGCTGACGGATACCTGTCTGTTTCAGGATTCCCGGCACCTGCCACAGTTTTCCCCAGTTGATACTGAAATGCATAGTACCGGCATTATCCAGATGGCAGATCGATCCCTGATTGAACGCAACGAACGGCAGATCATATTTCGTAATAAGCTTTTGAAGCCCTTTCGTAAGACGGTCGCCCATACGCCCTGCCGTCTCACATGCATTTGTCCGCTGAATTTCACAGAGTGTGTAATACCCGGCGCAGCAAGAAACAGGAGTCGCAGCCATCGTTCCGCCGCACATTGCCTTAGGTACTTTTTTTCCGGAAGAATCAAGCCCTGCCCCGAGATAGGCCATACAGTCCTTATGACCGCCCACTCCGCCTGCCCCCGGGTATCCACCCGCGACAATTTTACCGAATACAGTAAGATCCGGATCCACGCCGAAATACCCCTGTGCGCCGCCGGGGCCGATCCGGAAGCCGGTAACGACTTCGTCGAATATAAGCAGTGCGCCGTACTTATGTGCAAGCCGCTCCGCACCTTTTATGAATTCTTTTGAAACAGGTCGCGTTCCGCTTTCCGGACCTACAGGTTCAATATAGACAGCCGCCGTTCCACCGTCAAATTGATTCCACCACAGTTTTTTTTCAAGGTCTTTGAGGTCGTTCGGGAAAAATTCATCGGTATGGCGGAACACAAAAGACGGCACACCTTTAGACATCATCCCCTTTGTACCGGGGACACGCATACCGTATGCAAGCTGGTCAGACCATCCGTGATACGCGCCGCCCATCTTAAGAATGTTCTTCTTATGGGTCTTAAGGCGGGCAATACGGGCAGCGCACATACACGCTTCCGTACCGGAACCGAGCATGCGGAACATCTGAACCGACGGTACCATCTCTGAAACCTTTTTTGCAAGTTTGTATTCATATTCGTTGAACAGGCCGGTCGATGGACCGCATGTGTTGAGCAGCTCTATCACCTGCTCACGTACCGCCGGCATGTTGCTGCCGATAATGGTCGGCCCACCGGCCTGCAGCAGATCGTAATACCAGTTTCCGTCAATATCGTACAGCTTTGCACCTTCAGCTTTCGCAATGACGATCGGGAACGGATAGTTGAACGCTAGATTATGCTGGACGCCTCCCGGAATAATCTGCTTCGCCTCTTCGATCATTTTCTTTGATTTTGTACATTTTTTATTGAAATAATTTTCAACATAATCATTGAGATATTCTTTTTTGATTGAGTAAACAGGCTTTTTTATCAGTTCGTCAAGCTGCTTAGTAATTTTTTCTGCATCAAGATACTGATCTATTGCATATCCGTTATATGCCATAAAGTAACCTCCGTAGGGATAACGATTCGTGAACAACTGCTCACGTCATGTAAAAGGCTATCACGGATTTATAAACCAGTCAAGTTTTTTTATCACTAAAAGTATTTTATTAACTGCTGATTTTTACTATACTTTCATTATGAAAATCATACAGAGAAAAACAGCGGCACTTTTTGATCTTGATGGAGTTATTCTCGATACAGAAAAGCAATATACCATTTTCTGGTCGGATATCATGCAGAAATACAAGGGTGATATTTCAATCGCACAAAAAATAAAAGGTACAACACTGGATAAAATATATGAAATCTGGTTTCCAAAAATGACAAAAGAACAGCAGGAAATCACGGCGGAACTTGATGTATTCGAACACACTATGAAAATGGACTATATTTCAGGTCTGCAGGGGTTTGTACAGAATCTCAGAACACACGATGTAAAATGCGCCGTCGTGACAAGTTCAAATAAGGTAAAAATGCAGACTGTTTTTTCCCAGCATCCCGAATTCGAATCCCTTTTTGACAAAATATTAACGGCGGAAATGTTTACAAAAAGTAAGCCTGATCCCGATCCTTATCTGCTCGGAGCTGCAATTTTCGGCATACCTGCCGCAAGCTGCATAGTTTTTGAAGATTCTTTCAACGGATTAAAATCCGGCAGAGCGGCAGGTATGCATATCATCGGTTTGGCAACAACGAATTCTGCGGAAAGTATCAAGAATTATGCAGATATGGTCATTCCCGATTTTACGGGAATGACATATGAAAAAATCGCGGTATTATTGTAAATAAATCGTTTTAAGCTTTTATTTCTATATAATCTGATGATGCATAATCAATAATAGTACAATCAGAAGCATATATCCGTTCCGGTAAAGCAACCATCACATGAGCCTCTTTCTGGTGAACCGGAAATGGTACAAAATGCCATACACCGGTATTCATGAGAACGATTGTTCCCCGAGGAACGATAAAAGCCACAGTTTTTTCAGGCACGGGAACATTTGAAGGTGGTGCCGTATAAATAATAATATCGTCATCAAGCGGCAGCAGTACTTCTGGAGTCGTATTGTGATATTCAGCTTTTGTAACAATCATTCTGTCCGGTTTAGAAATAACCATGGATGAAAAACCGACCGGCATATTACCAGAGACCGGCATAAGAACATGATCATGAAAAAAAGTCCCCAGTGTATGCCCATCCGGGGCCAGCAGATTGTAAAAACTGCCGAAATCGGCATATGACTCTTTTGTTAATACATTGATAGAAATTGTCCGCATATATTTACTCCTTTTTCCTAATGAGTATTCCGATAGCGCTGTATGCAGTCAAAACCGACTGCTAATAAGATAAGAGTTCCCTTTGTTACCATCTGTACATACTGGCTTACATTTAAAAGAACCATTCCATTGCTCAATACGCCGATTATCAATACACCTGCAACAACATTTGAAATTCTACCGAAGCCACCGTTTGCACTTACACCTCCAAGGACTACAGCTGTCAGACATTCAAATTCAAACCCCTTTCCTGCAAGTGCCTGCCCGGAATTCGTACGAGACAGCATTACTATACCTGCAATACCAGCAAAAAGTCCAGATAACGCATATACAAGACATTGAATTCCATCAACGTTAATTCCCGAGAGTTTTGCAGCCTCTGCATTGCCACCTACCGCATAAAAATATCTGCCAAAATATGTATTATTAAGTATGACAGCACCGATAAGGAGAATAACAACCATAATAATAACAGGGATAGGAATCGGACCAATATACCCCTGTCCGATAATTGCAAATTCTTTCGGAAAACCGAAAATAGGAATACCTTTACAAATAATATATGCAAAACCTTCCAATATTGTCATCATGCTCAGAGTTACAATAAGCGGTGGTATTCTGATTTTAGCAATTACAAGTCCGTTAAAAAAACCTAACCCAGTACTCATTATCAGAGCAATAAGACATGCAACAACCGGATTAATTTTTGCGTTAACCATCAGCCATGCAGCTACAATATTTACAAGTGTAATCATAGAACCGATAGACAAATCGATCCCTCCCAGAAGCAAAACAAAGGTCATCCCAACTGAAGCAATTCCCAGCATAGAGACCTGCCTTGCAACATTAAACAGATTCTCCGGATTCAGGAACGCATCTGTCGTTAGTGAAAAAAACACAACAAGAATTAAGAGAACAAGAAACATCGCATATTTTCTTATCTGTATATGAACATTCATATTATTACTCCTTATCTCTCACCTGAGAGGCATATTTCATTATTATTTCCTGATTGAAATCATTCTTAACAACAGTACCAGTGACCCTTCCTTCCGAAAGCACAACAATTCTATCAGCCATCCCGATAAGTTCTTCCATCTCAGAAGAAATCATAAGAATTGTTTTTCCCTTTTCAACAAGGCTGTTCATCAGTTTATAAATTTCAAATTTTGCTCCGACATCAATTCCTCTGGTCGGTTCATCCATAATGATAAGATCAGGATCCGAAGCAAGCCATTTAGCAACAACAACTTTCTGCTGATTACCACCGCTTAAATTCTTAACAAGTTGTTCCAATGAAGGTGTCTTTATATTAAGCTCCTTACGGAATGATTCGGAAGTTTTTTTATCTTCTTTTTTTCTTATAAGACAAAAAGTTGAAAGTTTATGAAGAACAGCCAGAGTTATATTATTGTGAACACTCATTCCCAGAAGAGCCCCCTGCTGCTTTCTGTCTTCCGGAACGAGAGCGATACCACACTCCATCGCTTCTCGCGGGGATTTTGGAGAAATTTCTTTTTCACTCATGACAATTTTTCCGGATTTCTTTCTCTTTATTCCAAAAAGAATCTGAGCCGTTTCTGTTCTTCCTGAACCTATCAATCCTGCAAAACCAAGTATCTCTCCGCCGTATATTTTAAAAGAAATATCTGTAAGTCCGTTTCCGTAAAGATGTTCTACAGAAAGAATTTCTTTCGAAGCAGGAACTGTACTGCGTGACGGGAATTTTTCGTTCAGAGATCTTCCAACCATCAGTTTAATAAGATCATCAACATTTGTATCCTTCGTATCTATTGTTTTTATTTTTGAACCATCACGAAGAATCGTTATTCTGTCACTTAACTTGAATATTTCATCCATACGGTGAGAAATATAAATTATAGTCATACCCTGTTTTTTAAGTTTTTCAATAATTGAAAACAAAACTCCAACTTCTTTTTTAGTTAATGGAGCAGTTGGTTCATCCATTATAAGAATACGGGCATTCTGAGAAAGCGCTTTTGCAATTTCTACAAGCTGCTGATATCCTACAGCCAGATTCTTTACTAACTCATCAGGATTTATTTTTAATGATAGTTGTTCAAATATATTCCTGGCCCTGTCACACATTGCCTTCTTATCAACAATTAAGCCTTTTCTTATTGCCCGCCCAAGAAAAATATTTTCAGCAACTGACAATTCTCCAACAAGGTTAAATTCCTGATATATGGCAACCATTCCATTTTCAGCCGAAAGTTTCGGCGTAAAAGAAGAGAATTTTTTACCGTTTACAGAGATCTTTCCGCCAGAGGGCAATACAGCTCCTGTACAGCATTTTATTAATGTCGATTTACCGGCTCCGTTTTCTCCTACAAGTGCATGTATTTCACCTTTCCGGATATCAAGACTTACATGATTAAGTGCTAATACCCCCGGATAAGATTTTACAATATCTTCAAATTGTAAAATCACAGCAGATTCCATAATATTCTCCTATGAATAGTCAGTCTGAGACTGCTTATTAGAATGATACAAATCAAAATCCGTAACCGGCTGAATACAGAATGATGATAATCAATTCTCCCATCATTCTCCTGTAATATCTGATACTGCGAGACTGTACTTTTCAATAGCCTGAAAATACAGTCTGCAAATGTATCAGATTTTATTTATAATATTTACTTAAATTAGCAGCAGTTACTGGAATCGTAACACGATATACTTTTTTTTCTACAGGTTCGCCTGCAGCAAGTTTTTTTACCCAACCGTAAATTGTTTTTGCAATTTCATCAGGACCACCGGTAATAAGAACAGACATTCTGTTGCCTTCATTATTTTTCATTGCGACCATTTCCTGTTCTGTGCAATCAGCGGCAAAAATACCAAAGTCGGAACTGATTTTTCCGGCAGCTTTTGCAGCCTCGTTCGCTCCTACAGCTCCACCACCGCCAATACAACATACAACTTTAACATCCGGATTTTTCTGGAAGATTGTTTCCATCTTGGCCATACCTTCTGTTGGATTAATAGCACTTGATTGTGCCACAATCTTTGCTTTCGGTGCTTTCTCTTTTAGAGCATCGACAATACCGTTTCCCCTTTCGAGAAGAATCGGAATCTGCGGATAGTCAAGAACCGCAACCTCGGCAGTACCGTTATTCTTACTATTTATCCATTCTGCAGCCTGTTCACCGATAATTTTTCCCAGAGCATAATTATCAATAAGCCAGCAGATATCAGCATTCTGGATATCTTCATCCCAGCAATATATTTTTATCCCCTGAGACCGGGCTTTAGCAAGTGTCGTTTCTACGGCATTTTTATCAACCGGCTGAACCACAATAACGTTCACTTTTGCTGAAATAAAATTTTCGAGCTGTTGTATCTGGGTAGCTGAATTATTACTGCAGTCAAGATACACCATTTTTCCTCCGTCAGCAGTAACCATTTTTTTCAGTGATTCGCAGGATCCCGACCATATCTGATTCGATAAATCCTGAACTGTCATACCAACGGATATCCTGCCGCTTTTTTTTGTGCGTTTTGCACTTTTAGCAGTCGCCACATTAAGTGCTGTCAACCCAATTAACAGCAGTGTTACAATTTTTTTCATATTTTCCTCCTGTATTTCACAGTCCTAATCCGGCCGGATAAGATTGCATTTATAAAATAGTTTACAAAACTATTTTATAAATGCAATGGTACACCCCGATTTTTAATTTGTCAAATTTTTTTTTGACTTTTGTATTTGACAGACAAAACCAAAATACCCTAAAATAAAAATACTTTATAAAACTTGTTCATATGGAGTACCTATGGCAGTTAACAATATAGATGTACGGCAGCAGAACAAAATCAACGTATACGAGATGGTCCTTTTTCAGGATAAAATACCACGACAAAAGATTGCAGAAAAACTTGAATTGAGTCTGCCGACCGTTGCATATAACCTAAAACAGCTCATAGAAGCAGGGCTTGCTGTTGAAGACGGTGTCCTCTTTTCAACGGGTGGAAGAAAAGCTTCAACCGTTTCTTGTGTTCCAAATGCCAGAATTGCAATAGGCATAGATATAACGCAAAACCATATTGGTTTTGCCGCCGTAAATTTGAAAGGTGACGTTATAGACAGTATACGTCTTTCCCAAAAATTTACGGATACTCCTGATTACGAAAATTCAGTACTTACACTTTTCAACAGCTACACAGCTAATCTGAAAATCCCGCGGAATACTATAATAGGTGTTGGTATCTCAGTACCAGGAATAGTGAATAAGGAAGGAACAGAACTTGTCGAATCTCACCGGCTTGGTATATATCAAAAAAAGACATTTGAATTCATAAAAAAAATCAACTATCCGACAATTTTATTCAACGATGCAACTGCTGCCGGCATGGCTGAAATATCAAAATCACCAGAAATACAGAATGCTGTTTTCCTTTCTCTCAGCAACAGTATTGGCGGTGCAATTATTATAGACCGAAAAAGTGTCGATGGAGAACATGCTCACAGTGCGGAATTCGGACATATCTGTTCTGTACCGGGAGGAAAACAGTGTTACTGCGGAAAAACGGGACACTTTGACAGCTACTGTTCGGCACTTGCCCTTTCAGATCTGGCAGACGGAAGTTTGGAAACTTTTTTTAAAAAGCTTGAACTCAAAGATATCTCTTGTATCAGGGCATTCTCTGAATATATAGAAAATCTATCAACCATGATTTGTAATCTGCATATCATATTTGATACTACCGTTATACTGGGTGGGTATGTAGGAAGTTTCCTTTCTCCATTTATAGAGGAAATAAAACAGAAAGTAATAGAACGTGATACATTTAAAGATAATCCTGACTATATAAAACTCTGCCAGTATAAAAATGAGGCTTCTGCGGTGGGTGCTGCACTGCATTTTATCAATCAGTTCATCCAGACAATTTAGTTATTAAAACTTGTTTAATATGTTTGACTATTATATCTTTTTATGTTACTTTATTTAAAATACTTTTATAAAGTAATTTACACAAGGAGCACAGACAATGAAAGGAAAAATGAAAGTAGCTGTCATGATGGGAATTGGTAAAATTGACTATATTGAACGGGATATTCCTGTTCCAAAGGATGATGAAGTACTTGTAAAACTTGAATATGTCGGTATATGCGGAAGCGACATGCATTATTATGAAACAGGCCGGATTGGAGACTATATCGTAAAACCGCCTTTTGTTCTTGGTCATGAACCAGGAGGAATTGTAATCGAAGTCGGTAAAAACGTAAAACATCTGAAGCCTGGCGACAAAGTAGCTCTGGAACCAGGCAAAACATGCGGCCACTGCGAATTCTGCAGGACAGGACGGTATAATCTCTGCCCTGATGTCGTATTTTTTGCAACACCTCCGGTTGACGGCGTCTTTCAGGAATATGTGGCACACGAAGCAGCTCTCTGTTTCAAACTGCCGGAAAATGTGTCCACTCTGGAAGGTGCACTCATGGAACCACTGGCCGTAGGTTTTCACGCAGCGGTACAGGGTAATATCAGACTTGGCCAGAGCGCAGTTGTCTTCGGAGCAGGCTGTATAGGTCTTGTTTCCATGATGGCACTAAAAGCAGAAGGCATAACTGATGTGTATGTAGTAGATATCATGCAGAAACGGCTTGATAAAGCACTTGAACTGGGAGCTAAAGGTATAATCAACACTCAGAATGAAGATATTAATACAGCGGTTATGAAAATAACAGAGGGCAGCGGATTTGATCTTGCAATTGAATGTGCCGGAACAGAAATTACAACACGACAGGCAGTCGATATTGTAAAAAAAGGTTCTACGATTGTCCTCGTCGGATATTCAAAGTCAGGAGAAATGACTCTGCCTGTCAGTAAAATACTCGATAAAGAATTAACAATAAAAACGGTATTCAGATACCGCCATCTGTATCCGGTGGCAATAAAGGCCGTTGCAGAAGGAAAAATAAACCTGAAAGGTATTGTAACAAACACATTTGATTTCAATCATGTCCAGGAAGCAATGGATCAGAGCGTACAGGACAAAAAGGACATTGTAAAGTCCGTAATAAAAATCTGCTGATTTCCGGCAGACGTAACCATGCCATGGAAAATTGAATACAAGGAGGATCATATGCCAGAAACAAAAAAAGCAGCTGCATTCGGAGAAATTTTGTGGGATATTCTACCGGGAAAAAAATGTCTGGGAGGTGCACCGTTCAACTGTGGAGCACATCTTAACAGACTCGGTTTTAAAACGACTATGCTTTCTGCACTGGGAGATGATCAACTAGGACAGGAAGCGCTCTCACTTGTTAATAATGAAAACGTTTCATCCCGGTTCATAAATATGCTTTCAGGTGTCCCTACAGGTTTCACAAACGTAGTACTCAATAACGGTAAACCTTCATATGAATTCAATTCACCATGTGCATGGGATTATATTGCGTTCAATTCCTCTATGGAAAAAACATTTCTAGCCACTCACTGGGATGTATTCTGCTTCGGGACTCTTGCACAACGTTCTGTTGTCAGTCGTAAAACACTTTTTACGCTGCTTGAAAAAATAAATGCCGATATAAAATTTTTTGACATTAATCTACGGAAGGAATTTTATACAGACTCTGTTATAGAGCAGACGCTCAAATATACAGATATTCTTAAAATGAACGACGAAGAATTTCCTGTTGTTTCAAAGATACTCGGTATTACAGGAAACATGGCAGCCGCAGCAGAATATATTATTAAGAAATACGGACTAAAAGGAATTATTATTACCGCAGGAAAATCCGGAACCACCGCGTTCTTTAACAATCAGGAATACAGAATATCACCGGAAAATGTACCAGTAATTGATACGGTCGGAGCAGGAGACAGCTTTTCGGCAGCGTTTCTTGCATCCTATATTAACGGTCACTCTGTCACAGATGCGCTGTCTGCGGGTTCTGCCCTTGCAGACTTTGTTGTATCGCACAGCGGAGCGCTTCCTGAATATGATTCAAAGATACGCGAAAAGCTTGCAGCTTTTATTTCACCAGGTATTCAAAGATAAAGAAGTCTGTGCTATTCCTGTTCCTTTATCATTTTTTTTGAAAGTGCAAGGAGGAGCATGTTTACTGAAAAATAAACAAGTGCTATAACGGCATACAACGCAATAACCTGTATGCTTTTTACATACTTTCCCATTATGATTGTTCCTGAATACATAAGTTCCTTCACGGCAATCACCGAACAGAAAGATGTATCCTTTATAGCGGTTACAAACTGTCCCATGAGCGGTTTTCTGATTTTTCTGACAGCCTGCGGGAGGACAACATGCACAAGCGTTCCTATATAACTGAATCCCTGTGAATAAGCGGCTTCCCACTGTCCGTGAGAAATACCATTTAGTCCTCCTCGAACAATTTCGGCAACCATTGCACTTGTAAAAACAGTCATTGCGGTAACAGCGCTTACAACAGGAGGAAGCGGCATTGTAAAACGGAACCCAATAATAAAAAGCAGCAACGGTATGTTACGTATCGTATCAATATATAAAACTGCAATCTTTGCGGCCGGACCTTTTCCACTGTAACGGGCAATACCAAGTACGGAACCCAAAATAAAACTAAGTACTATTGTACATGACGCAATTACAAGAGTAATTCCCAAACCGCGTAAAAGAAACAATGTTGTATCAAATGTAAGGAACGAATTCATATATGCGCCGCCTTTTTTTCAAGACGCTCTGCCCATTTTGAAACAGGAAGACAAAGCGCAAGATACAGTAATCCGGTAAAAATGAACGACTGTGTATAATATAAATTATCACTTGCCCATGAATCAGCCCTATACATCAGATCGCCGCCTGCAATAAGTGCAAGTACAGAAGAATTCTTTATCATGTTCACACACTGGTTTGCAAGCGGTGGTAGTGCTATACGTACAGCCTGAGGGAGTACAATTAGAAACATTGTCTGCGTATAATTCATACCCTGACTGTATGCGGCTTCATGCTGCCCCTTCGGGACGGCTTTTATTGCAGCTTCAACAATACTAGCCCCGAATGCACCGGTATACAGTGAAAGACCAAGCAGACCGCACGTAAACGGGCTGAGCATAACGCCGGCACGAGGCAGGACGTTATACATAAACAGTATCTGAATTACAAGCGGTGTATTCTGAAAAAAATTAATATATGCCAGCAGGCAGGCTCTGACAGCACGGTTTTCTGAACAACGCAGTAATCCCACAACAAGACTTATCAGCAGCATAAAAATGAGACTCAGAATTGAAACAGAAACCGTTACTCCAAAACCTTCTGCAAAAACATTCAAGTTCTGGAACAACTCCTGCCACCTGGACAAATCAAACATTTTTCCTCCAAAAATACATACCCTTTGATTCTTACTTATTTTAAACCATTTTTTGCAAGAAGCGAATCAAGTTCACCGTTCTTTTTCATATCTTCAATAACACCGTTTACCAGATTCAATAATTCAGTATTTCCTTTTTTTATAGCGGCACCATACGGCTGTTCCTCAAAATGTTCCGGAAGCAGCATAACACTGTCTTCCATATAGCCAAGAAGAATCGCCTGATCGACAGAGAACGCATCAATACGTCCGCTGTCGAGAGCTGTTTTTATTTCAGGATACGTCGCATATTCACTGAATTTAATTGTTATTCCGGCTTTGTCGGCTCCCTCCTGCAGAGCTTTTTTTGTCGTCGCACTCTGCGCTACACCGATCGTTTTTCCGTTCAAATCCGCAAAAGATTTGATTCCGGATGCTTTTTTTGTCATAATACCGACTGCATCTGTAAAATAAATATCGCTGAAATCATAAACTTTGCGCCGTGCATCTGTTACTGTAAATGTAGCAAGCACCAGATCAACCTCCCCCGTATCAAGCAGCGGGCCTCTGGTTTTTGCCGTAACACCGGTAAACTTAATTTTCGTTTCATCACCGAAAATTTTCTTTGCGATGGCTTTTGCAAGGTCGATTTCAAACCCCTCGTGTTCATTCGTAGACGGATTCAGGTAACCGAATTTCGGAACATCTTCCTTTACTCCGACCTTGAGTACACCTGATTTTTTTATTTTGTCCAGAGCACTGTTCTTTGCAAACGCAAAACCGGATACAGCCATCACAACCATCCCGACAGCAATTATCTTTCCTACATGTTTCATTTTTTCTGCCTCCTCTGTTATGCAGATTTCAATATTTTACTAAGAAAGGCGCGCGTACGTTCACTCCGCGGATTGGTGAACACTTCGTGCGGACTTCCGTCTTCCATGATTTTACCACCGTCCAAAAACAGTAGACGGTCTGCAATGTGAGATGCAAATCCCATCTCATGCGTAACAAATACCATCGTAATATTTTCACGGGCAACTTCTTCCATAATTTTCAAAACTTCGCTTATCATCTCAGGATCAAGTGCGCTTGTCGGCTCATCAAACAGCAGAACCTTGGGGTTCATCGTAAGTGCGCGGGCAATAGCAACGCGCTGCTGCTGTCCTCCGCTTAATTCTGACGGATAAGCACCGCGCTTATTGGCAAGTCCTACTTTTTCAAGATTAGCCATCGCACGTTCTTCCGCTGCAGCCTTTTTTTCATGACGTAAAAGAACAGGGGCAAGCGTCAGGTTTTCCAGTACAGTTTTATGCGCATACAGATTAAAATTCTGAAACACCATACCAATACTCTGTCTTGCTTTATACAGAACATGTGCCGGCTGGTTAGTCAATTCCTCGTCGTCAATAAAAACCTGTCCCTCCTGCGGGTGTTCGAACAGATTCATGCACCTCAGCAGCGTACTTTTTCCTGCCCCGCTCGGTCCGATAATAACAGTTTTGCTTCCCTCTGCAATACAGAGCGTTATTTTGTCGAGAACTTTATTTTCTCCGTAACTCATCGAAACGTCCTGCAGATAAATCATTTGTTTCACGAAATCCTCCTCAGCGGCAGCAAAAAAAAGAAGTCGCAGAAATGCAGTTATACAACAACATTTCTGCGACTTCTTTGTCTGTTTTAACAAAATAACAAGTTTAGGGGATTTATGCAAGTAGGCTAAAACTGCACAAAACTCCTTCAGGTTTTAAATCTCGATGTCGCCTTCGTATGTAAGGTCACTCTGCCCCGTCAAATACACCGTATCTCCCGTGTACTTGACCACGAGCGTACCGCCGCGCACTTTTACGGTGATGTTCTCGTTCATCGGACAGTATCCGTTCAGGACTGCCGCTATTGCCGCTGCGCATGCGCCCGTTCCGCATGCCGGGGTCTCGCCGTTGCCGCGCTCCCAGGTGCGCATCTTAAGCTCGTTGCGTCCGACCACGCGCACAAACTCGGTATTTGTCCTGTTCGGGAACACTTCGTTGTTTTCAAAGAGCGGACCAACTTCTGCAAGATTTACTTTATCAACAAATCCGCAGAAAACGACACAATGAGGCGTACCTACAGAAAGACATGTTACATCGTATTTCTGTCCTCCAATCATAAGAGGGACATTGACGATTGCCTGTGCAGGCATTTTGTCTCCTGATTTCATATCGACGGATTTCAGCGTCGTAGGAAGCGATTCAGCCGTAAACAGAGGACACCCCATGTCAACGGTCACCGACGAAACTTTTCCATTAAGCTTATATAATGTAAGTTTTTTGATGCCGCTCGCTGTATCGATTGTTAATTTCGCAGTCGGAGCACTCTGGTCGCTTTTGTCTTTTACCCCGTTAATATTATTATCGTACAGATACTTTGCAACCGCACGGATCGCATTTCCCGCCATACGGCCTTCGCTGCCGTCAAGGTTGAAGAACTGCATGTATGCGTCGGCCTTATCGCTGTTTTTAATAAGCACAAGTGAATCAGCACCGATACCTGCATGACGTTTGCACAGGCTCACCGCAAGTCCGCCGGGATTCGTTACAACCTGATGCTCTGCATCAATGATGATAAAATCGTTACCAGTGCTCTGCATCTTGTAGAAATGAAGTTTCTCTTTTGCCTCACGCAGATCATTGATATTTACAAGTTCGACGTTCTCCGCTGTATAATGACTCATCAGACAGTTCGCAAGCGCATTCGCCGTATCAATTGCAGTAAGGCACGGAATATCGCGTTCTACAGCGTGCCGGCGCATCCGCACGCTGTCAGCCCTCGGATTACGGCCCTTTGCACTTGTAGAAACGACGTAATCGATTTTTCCAGTATCAAGCAGCGTAAGCAGATTGTCGGCCGGATTTTCATGAATTTTATTAACAACAGTAACATCCATGCCAAAGTCGCTTATTACTTTCGCCGTACCTTCCGTCGCATACAATTTAAATCCCATGTCGCAGAATTTACGTGCAAGGTCAGGTATTTCAAACTGATCTGTTTTCCGTACGGTAAAGAGTACCCCGCCCGTTTTTTTCATGCGGTACCCTGCACCAATAAGTCCTTTAAAGATTGCCTCTTCCATTGTCGAAGCAAGACCTAGGACTTCTCCCGTAGATTTCATCTCCGGTCCCAGATGGGTATCGACATCCATGAGTTTTTCAAAACTGAATACAGGAACTTTGACCGCGAAGTACGGCGGGATACGGTACAGCCCTGTCCCGTACCCGAAATCTTTCACTTTTTCCCCGAGCATAGCGCGCGTTGCCAGCTCTACCATCGGCACACCGGTAACCTTACTGATATACGGAACCGTACGCGACGAACGGGGATTCACTTCGATGATAAAAAGATCGTTGTTGTAAATCAGGTACTGAATGTTCACCAGTCCCTTCGTGCCGAGTGCAAGCGCAAGCTCGCGCGACTGCTTCAGTATCTTCTGCCGCAGAATGTCGTTAAGGTTCCACGACGGATACACTGCAATCGAGTCGCCGGAATGAATACCGGTGCGCTCTATATGTTCCATAATTCCAGGGATCAGTATATCTTTTCCGTCGCAGATCGCGTCGACCTCAAGCTCTATACCCATCATATATTTATCAATAAGTACCGGATTTTCTATTCCCTGTGCCAGAATAATTGCCATGTACTCCTTCACGTCATCGTCATTGAACGCGATGATCATATTCTGACCACCTAAAACGTACGAAGGACGGAGCAGAACGGGATACGTAAGCCGGTTGGCCGACACAAGAGCCTCTTCCGCAGTAAGGACAGTTTCTCCCTTCGGCTTATTTATGCCGAGCTTATCGCAGAGCGTTTCAAATCGTTCCCGGTCCTCCGCGATGTCGATCGAATCGGCGCTCGTACCGAGGATTCTGATTCCCTGGCTGTCAAGAAATTTTGTTAATTTAATGGCCGTCTGGCCGCCGAACGCCACGACAACACCGAGCGGTTTCTCCGTATTGATGACACTCATGACATCTTCCGGCGTAAGAGGTTCGAAGTACAGCCGGTCCGACGTATCAAAGTCTGTCGAAACTGTTTCAGGATTATTATTAATCGTCACGACATCGTATCCGAGTTTCTTAAGCGACCATACACACTGAACAGAAGCATAGTCGAACTCAATTCCCTGCCCTATGCGGATAGGTCCCGAACCAAGAACAATAATCGTACCTTTTTTGCTCTTTTTATTTTTTCGCTCTTCAAGGAACTGAGCAGCTTCGTTTTCTCTGTCGTATCCGCCGTAAAAATACGGTGTTTCGGCGTTGAACTCGCCGGCGCAGGTATCGACCATTTTGTATGTCGCGGGAATGTGTGCAAGTTTTCCTTTTGCAGCAAGAGATGCAGCCTGTTTCGCTTCCTTCGTATTTCCCATACTTCCGGGAATCTTCACACCGCTCAAGTCTGTGATAACCTTATCAGGGAAGCCGTCTTTTTTCGCCTGCAGATACAGTTCCGGCGTAAGTTCCGCCTTCCCTGCCCTGACCGATTCAAGCTGCGACTCTCTGTCGACAATATGCTGAATCTTTGCAAGAAACCACAGATCTATCATCGTAACGGCATGGATTTCATCGATCGTCATAAGGCGG
>Ga0172378_10001149_pt1 | contig 24165 bp, 21 predicted proteins | sample GrowelOW332metaG_FD_119755 | JGI IMG/M metagenome (GOLD analysis project Ga0172378, IMG submission 119755) | Groundwater microbial communities from an aquifer near a municipal landfill in Southern Ontario, Canada - Pumphouse #3_1 metaG | ecosystem: Environmental > Aquatic > Deep subsurface >... | reverse complement strand
TTAATACCGCCAAGACAAGGGAGGAGTTTGTAAGTCTAATCAGTATGAAAGGTTGAATCTCTGAGCAATAAGAAAAAAAGAAAAGGAATCCGGATGATGTCATCCGGATTCCTTTTCTTTTTTTGCCTATGCCTCGGATGTCTCTTCGGGTGCGGTGTCATCCTCTTCCTGTTCGTTCAGCCGCTTTCGGCAGATGGTCCAGATGGCGTGAACGAATACAAAAAACAGAATGGCGAACGAGACGATTACTATCGGCGAACCGCTTGTCCCGATGTTTTCCGGGTCAATGCCATACGTTCTGCCTTTTAGGAAGAAGTAGTAAAGCACGATTGCCAGATTATTGGTGAAATGGGCGGCTATTGGCGTCCAAAGTGAGTCGCTCCATATCCGCAAGTATCCGAAGTAGGCACCGAGCAGCATGATTGGGATGAACTTGTGGAACTGAATATGTATCATACTGAACAATAAAGCAGTTATCCAGATGCAGATGTGTATGTTCAACTTCTTCTTGCATAAACTATTCAGTATGAGTCCGCGAAATAGAAGCTCTTCTCCGAAAGCCGGTATTATTGCTAGTATCAGAATGTTGATTGCCAGGTCTCCGTAAGAGTTGCCATAGAGGAGGGCTGTAGTAATCCCGTCACTCTTTGACTCAATCTCGGTCAATATCTTCTCTAATGGTGCCAGAAATTGTGGTAGGGAGATGTCCGAACAAGCAATGGTGATATAGTTGCTCAGCGGCAACACGGTAAACATACTTAATACTGTCAGTATGATTGTCATCCCGTAGGGAGTCTTGAGCCCCAAGTATTCCATTGGTTTCTGGCTGAAGAGGTACGCAAGAAGTGTGGATGCCAATATGAACATACCGATTGCGGCAAGTAGCTGATGCGTTTTCAGTATGGTATGTTCGTCGGTTGTTCCTAATATGGCGATTACTCCGTTACTGATAAACGTAAACAAGATTCCCAAAACGATGGGGGCGAGTATTATGAATAAAAATTTTATCCATAAGGACTCATTTTCGAATATTCCTTTAATTTTCATGATCTTAGTTTTTTTAACAGTTTGACAATCCTCTAAATTGATATGGATAAAGATGCAGATCCGAACTTTCTATAAATACTTATTTTGTTTTTGTAGGCCTTTTTTCTGATTTCTTGTCATCGTTCTTCGTCTTCTTTGCCATATGTTCTGTTTCGTAAAAAAGAGGAAGTTGTTTTTGAAAGTTCATCTCAAATGATCTGACAATAAAAGACCAGACGGCATCCCAAGTTTCATCTGTATGTCATTTTGTTGATTCCAGAGCCTTTTCGGAGGCTCTCATGATTGCCTCGTATTCAAATCCCCGACTCATTCCGAACCTGAAAAGTTTTGCTTTCGCGTCATAGACGTCCTTGTATTTCAACCCTTTCATCTTGGCGGTCAGGAGGTCTTCCAATTGATTTTTGTAGTCGTCGTCGTTGATGGCGGCAATGGACTCCTGAATCGATTCCGGAGATATACCTTTCTCTCTGAGGGCATAACATATCTTTGTTTTTCCCCATTTCGAAAATTTATGTTTGTCTTGTACGAAAAATTTGGCGAATCTCTTTTCGTCGATATAATTTTCTTTAGTGAGATAAAGGATTGCTTTCTCACAATCCTTGCTTTCTAGACCCCAAGATATAAATTTTTTTCGAATATCCGATTCGCATTTTTCAGAAAGAGAACATAAGGCTGCCGCTTTTGCCAGTGCCTCTTCGTATCCGAGCGTGTTTGCCATGTTGTTTTTTTTGAAAATTAGATGTCGGCCCGTATCATTCGATCCTTCCCGAATATGTCTTTTTTGAGGGTGACGTATTTGTAACCTTGTTCTTTCAAAAGTGCAATGGTGGCTTTTCCTTGTGTCTCGTTGATTTCAAAATAGAGTTTGCCTCCCGCATTTAGGTGCGATTGTCCGAATGCTCCGATTGCTTGGTAGAAGCGCAGAGGGTCTTCGTTAGGGACGAAGAGTGCCACGGAAGGCTCATAGTCCAGCACGTTGGGGCTCATCGCGCTTTTTTCCTTCTCCATCACATAAGGAGGGTTGCTGACTATGATATCAAACCGTTCGCCAATTGCTTTGCTTGGGTGTAGAATGTCGTCTGTCAGGAAGTGGACGGAACATTCGTTCATCTCCGCATTCTCTTGCGCCACGTGTATGGCGTCATCGGAGAAGTCTAGCGCGGAAACAGTGAATTTTGGCTTGTACTTCTTGATGGTGATGGCGATACATCCGCTTCCCGTACAGATGTCGAAGAGTGAACCGTCCGACTTTGGATTGTCGTTCAGAATCCATTCCACTAGCTCCTCCGTCTCCGGGCGGGGAATCAGTACGCTCTTGTTCACGTGTAGTTTTATGTCGAAGAAATCGCAGTATCCGATTACATACTGCACGGGTTCATTAGCCTGTAGCCTTTTTATGAAAAAGTCTAACTTCTCCTTCTGCCCATCGGTCAACACTATGCCGTTGGTCGCAAAAAGTGCGGCTTTGTTGCAGTTGCATAGGTGCTGCATCACTTGAGAGCAGATGCATTGTATTTCATTTCTGGAGTAAATGCCTGATAGTGATTCTATGAAATGATTCAGAATGTTGTGCATTTCTATCGTTCGTTAGTACTGAAGTTCTTATAGCTTCTCGTCCGGAGAGTTGGAAGCCGGTTCTTCCTCGACTTCGTCTATTCGGGTGAGTATGTATCGTTTATAATAAGATATTGCGAGAGTGGTTGCTGGCAGTGCGATGATGAGCCCAAGCACGCCCAATAGAGCTCCCCAGATGGAGAGTGACAGTAGAATCAGAGCCGGGTTCATGCCCATGGCCCTGCCCATGATTTTTGGCACCAGATACATATCTTGGATCATCTGCACCACAACATAGACGATGAGCAGCGATAGCATGGAAATCCATAGCGAGTCGCCGGATTCGATCACCTTCAGCAACATCAGTAGGATGGACAGCGGGATGCTGAGCGTCTGCATATAGGGTATCAGATTCAACAGTCCCAGCACGATGCCCATCAGTATGCCCAGCGGTAATCCAATGATGGAAAACCCGATGGCGAAAAGTATGCCTACAATAAGAGCTACCAGCGACTGCCCCCTGTAATATTTGTTCATACTGAACTCCATGTCTTTCAGTAGGGAGGAGACAAACTCCTGATGTTTCGCAGGAATGAGGGATATGAATCCGTGCGTGATTTTTCCATAGTCTTTCATGATGAAGAACAGGTAGAGTATCACGATAAAGACGAGAAATAGACTGATGGCAACGCTGAAGGAATTACTAAGCAGTTCCCAAGCGTGGGGGAAAAGGCCTTTCGCGGTGTCTCCCCAAATTTGTTTGTCGAAGAGCTGCCCGGCATCCATGCTGACTAGAAATTTATGCAGAGCCTGTCCCCATTTCTGTGGTATGATGAGGCTGTCGCTGTTTTCCGTATATTTCAGTATGATGGTCTTGAATTTTGCTAGTTCGGACAATATAATAGGTATCAGAATCCAAAACAGTGCTACGATGAGTGCTATGACCGAGGTCAAAACTGTAAGAACAGAGAGGCTTCTGTTCCTGAAGCGTAACTTATGTTGGACGAATTTCACTCCCGGATAAAAGAGGTAAGCAAGAAGCCATGCAATGAAGAATGGAAGTAATACTTTGCTTAAGTATTTGAGCGTCAGTATGGTAAATATGGTAATGGTGGTCACGATGAGCAATCTTACTGTGCGGTCGAATGTGAAAGGCTTTGACAAAGAGAACTTCATTGCTTAATTTTTTAATCGACAACAATAACTTGGAAAGATTTTAATTATCTTTGGCAAGTTTTAATTAGGTATCCGATGTGTGTTGTTTTGAACATACAAAACGATTATCTTCGCAAAGATAACGGAATTAAAACTATTTTTGATTTTTATTTTAGAAAAAGATAGGAGATGAAGTCTCCTCTTCTTTCATTGAAATCAGTATGGGTAAATCAGAGTTGTTGGATGTTATTCTGAGGGATATAAAGGAATTGGAACTTATCACTCAGGGGATGCGGGAGATGGACAAAGTTCCATCTGTGATGCGTGATTTGGCGAGAACGAAGGCATTGAATATATACGATGGGTTCTGTCACATAAACGAAGTATCATCACAAGTTTTTTCTGACCAGTTGCAGAAGACAAGGGGGATTGAAGTGTCTGCTGTTCCTGAAGTGGAACAGGTGGCGGCATCTTTGGCCGTCTCTACTCCATCAGAGCAGAAGGAGACTCAATTTCAAGCTCAAACCTCTGCTGCGGTAGAGTGTGTAGTTGAGCCGGAACGGATGGTGTTGCCGGAGCCCAATAAGATTGAGATAGAGGTGCCGGAAATGGAAGTGGTCTCTGCGGCGTGTGAGGCGGAGCCGCCTTTGGCCCAAGAGAAACCAGAATGTCAGGAGGAGGGGAAAAGGAAGCTTGATGCTAAAAAAGAGCTAGAGGAGATGCGCAATATGGATTCTGATGCCTATCCCTTTTCGGAAAAAAATGAGGAATCGGACAAAAAAGGCACGGTTATTGCAAACGTATCCGATAGAACCCATAAGTCTATTACCAATGAAAGGTTCAGGACGAATGTGAAGTCGCTCAACGAAACGGTTTCGGTGGGTCGCAAGCCGGAGGGTAGATTTGTGAACAGTCTCAGGAAGGCGATCAATCTGAACGATAGATTCCGTTATAGAAAAGACTTGTTTGGCGGGGATGCTGATTTGATGAATAGGACAATAGACACGTTGGAAGGGATGGACTCTTTCGATAGGGCGATGGAATATCTCCTCTCTCAATTTTCGTGGGATCTGAACAGTCAGGCCGCAGGTGATTTTGTGGCGCTGTTGGAGGCCCGATTCTCTTGATTTTGGGAGATGTGTGAATTTTGCATTTTTTTGGATAAAATAAGTATGGGCAAATTATATTTGGTACCTACACCGGTGGGTAATCTGGAAGACATGACCTTCCGAGCTGTAAGGGTATTGAAGGAGGTCGACCTCATCTTGGCGGAAGATACGCGCACGACGAGTTTTCTTCTGAAACATTTTCAGATAGAGAACAAGATGCTGTCTCATCATAAGTTCAATGAACACAAAACTGTAGAGGGCATCGCTCAACGCATAAAAGCGGGCGAGACGGTGGCTCTTGTCTCTGACGCGGGAACTCCCGCCATCTCAGACCCTGGATTCCTTCTGGTTCGTGAATGTGTGGAGAATGGTATCGTGGTGGAATGCCTTCCCGGAGCTACGGCGTTTGTCCCAGCTTTGGTGGATTCCGGCCTCCCTAACGACAGATTCTGTTTCGAGGGGTTCCTTCCCCAAAAGAAGGGGCGACAGACCAAAATTAAGGAGCTGGCCGAAGAACGGCGGACGATGATCATTTATGAATCTCCGTTTCGTCTAGTGAAGGCGTTAAGGCAATTTGCGGAAGCAATGGGCGACGGACGCAGGGTGTCTGTAACGAGAGAGATATCTAAAGTTCATGAGGAGACCGTCCGTGGTACGTTGGCGGAGGTGGCGGCCCACTTTGAGCAAAATGAACCGAAAGGGGAGATTGTCATTATCCTTTCCGGTAAACCGAAAGGGAAGGAGGAATCTAAGGAAGAGTTGGAAAATGAGGAGGATTGATCCTCGTTTTGATGTGATTGTCAAGAATTTTGAAAATAAATTTAACGGATAACCAAATAAAATATAAATTTGAGCGTTATTTTATTCGTTTGGTATTGGCAAAAGATAAATGACATTGAAAATTTTGAGATAAACACTAATAAGTAACTAATAAAAAGAGAAAATGAAAAAAGTGATTTTAGGTGCGTTGATCGCATTTTTAATGATTTCTTGTAATCAGGAAGAAATCAAACGTTTGACGTTCCAAAGAGACTCCATCCAACAGGTGAAGGATCAGACGGAGGCAGAGATGAACAGTTATTTGTCTATTATTGCTGAGGTGCAGTCAAACATCAAGAGCATTAAGGAGACGGAGTTGGGTATCATTGATAATGTTCAAGGAGCCGAGGGCGTTACTTCTGAGAGCAAGGACCGCATCAGCCAAGACCTACAGACAATCAATGAGGCTATCAAGAACAGCAAGCAACAAATCGCTCAGTTGGAGTCAGACCTTGCTAACGCAAAGGGACAAGCTGCCAAATTCAAGGGAATCGTTGCTGGTTTGAAGAGCGACTTGAAGAAGCAAGCTGCTGAAATTGCAGAGTTGAAGACTCAGTTGGAGGCTAAGGATATCAAGATCAAGGAACTTGACGACGCTGTTGCTTCTCTTCAGCAGATGAGAGACTCGTTGGATAACGTTTCTTCTCAACAAGCTGCTGCTATCAAGGCTCAGGACGAAGAACTGAACACTGCATGGTACATCATAGGCACGAAGAAAGAGTTGAAAGCTAAAGGTTTGAAAGAAGGTGACCTTAAATCAGTTAAGGTTAACAAGAACATCTTCACCAAGATTGACATCCGTGAGTTCTCTGGAATGGAGCTTGGTTCGAAGAAGGCAAAACTTTACACTTCTCACCCAGCATCTTCTTACTCTATGACAAAGAAGTCCGCATCAGACAAGAACTTGGTTTTCAAGATCAACGATTACTCTGCATTCTGGGGTAATTCAAGAATCCTTGTTATCCAAATCAACTAGTAGATTATCGAATTATTTTTATAGGAAAAGTCCCGAAGTTCGTTCTTCGGGACTTTTCCCTTTTTAGCAAGGACAATCTTCCCGTGTAGTTGGGTTGGAAAACAGAAAAAGGCTTCTCTTTATGATATCCGGCTGCCATGTCGTTGCGTAAAAACAACAAGATTTTTTGCGCAAAATATAATGATTGGGTTGGTTATTGATTCTTTTTTATTAATTTTGCACGCTGATTCATAATTGGTTGTTTTTCAGTAGAAATGCCGATTGTGAAAAATAGAAGGAAGCTTTTACATCGAGTTTTTATAGCTGGATTTAGGTTGAAAACTAACAATAAGTATTATAAAATGAATATCGAAAGAAAAAATATCGACGAAGTAAACGCAACGCTTACGTTGCTTGTTGAAAAGAACGATTATGAGGAGAAGGTTGAGAAGACCTTACGTTCCTATCGTCAGAAGGCAAGTGTTCCTGGATTCCGTCCGGGTCATGTACCCGCTGCCCTTGTGAAGAAGATGTATGGCAAGGCAGTTCTTTTAGATGAATTGAATAAGTTGGTTTCAGACAAGATACTTTCTTATATAAAGGAAAACAATGTGAAGGTTTTGGGCGAGCCAATGCCTAGCGAATCTCAGAAATCTTTGGATTTGGATACGCAAGAGACATTCGAGTTCGTATTCGATATCGCTATCGCTCCTGATTTCAGCGTTGAATTGAACAAGAAGGTTTCATTGCCTTACTACGACATAACTATAGACGAGAAGATGATGGAAAACACCATCAAGTCTTACACTGGCCGTTTAGGCAGCTACGATCAGGCTGATGATATCGCCGAAGCTGACGTTGTGAAGGGTGACGTAGTTGAGTTGGAAAACGGAAATGCCAAAGAAGGCGGACTTGCAGTAAACGATGTAGTGCTTTGTCCTAAATATATGAAGGATGACGCTCAGAAGGCTTTGTTCGTTGGTGTGAAAAAGGACGGCATTGTCGTTTTCAATCCTAAGAAGGCTTTCGAAAACGAGAACGAAATCGCATCTCTGTTGAAGATAGCGAAGGATAAGGTTGCTGACGTGACCGGCGACTTCCAGTTTTCCGTAAAGGGTATCACCCGTTATAAGGAGGCTGAGTTGAACCAAGATTTCTTTGACAAGGCATTCGGTAAGGATGTTGTTAAGAGTGAAGAGGAGTTCAAACAAAAGATTCAGGACGAGTTGAAGTCGTCTTTGTCTATCGATACCGATTTCAAATTGATGATGGATGCAAGAGCTGCTTTCCTGAAGAAGTTGGACGGTGTAGCGTTCCCTGACGATTTCTTGAAACGTTGGGTGCTGTCTACGAACGAGAAGGTTACGAAGGAAGCATTGGACAACGACTATCCTAAGATGGTAGAGGATTTGAAGTGGCACCTCATCAAGGAGAAGATCGCTGCCGACAATAATGTCAAGGTAGAAGATGCCGATTTGAAGGAGTTCGCAAAGAAGACAGCCAAGGCTCAATTTGCTCAATATGGCATGATGTCTGTTCCTGACGATGTTTTAGAAGGGTATGTGAAGGATATGTTGGGTAAGAAGGAAAATTTGAATAATATCGTAGACAAAGTGGTAGAAGACAAGGTTATCGCTGTAATCAAATCTGCTGTCAAATTGAATACGAAGAGCATTTCTTTGGACGAGTTTAATAAGATGTTCGAAGAAAAATAACCCGAAATAGGGAATATGTTATAAAACATAAAATTTCAGTCCCGGTAAAGTCATTTTACCGGGATTTTTTTTGACTATTTGAAAAGAATGAATTTCTTTTGTACCTGTTTTGATGGAATTGGCAATGATTCCTTAAAAAGCAAAATCGCGTTGTCCTTATTCTGAAAATAGGAAGTCAATAAGGTCGTTCTATTCGCAATCGGTCGCACATATATTAAAAATGGAGGGAATAGACATCCATTACCGATTGCATCAGAGACAATCCTCTTGTGTGGGCTTGGATGTAGTATTTCATTCGCTTGATGAAAATGTCAAGCTCATGATGTCCGTTGGTTTCTATGAGTGGGAGCTTTTCTCTTTTGTGGCTATTCGTGTCGTAAAAAAGAAGGAAGGAACTTTCCTGGTTTAGGAAAAATGTTTATATTAGTTCCTACTTAAAGATAAAGGAAGATGATGATCAAAACAGATCTTTATGGCTTGTTTTTAATGAAAAATGTATAATAATATGAATAACGATTTTAGAAAATTTGCTACTGGTCACTTGGGTATGAATGGGTTAGCCCTGGATCAATATGTTAGTATGTCCAGTAACTACGGTTATATATCTCCAAGTATATTGGAAGAGCGCCAGTTGAACGTGACGCAGATGGATGTGTTTTCGAGACTGATGATGGACAGAATCATATTTTTGGGCACTCAGGTGGACGATTATACGGCAAATGTCATTCAAGCCCAGCTCTTGTATTTGGACTCTTCCGATCCGGGAAAGGATATCTCCATCTATCTGAATACTCCCGGTGGTTCCGTTTATGCGGGATTGGGTATCTATGATACCATGCAATATATAGGATGCGATGTGGCAACTATCTGTACGGGCATGGCTGCGTCCATGGGAGCCGTCCTGATGGTGGCAGGAACAAAAGGCAAACGCTCGGCTCTGAAACATGCCCGCATCATGATTCACCAGCCTATGGGCGGAGCACAAGGGCAGGCCTCTGATATTGAAATCACGGCCCGTGAAATACAGAAGTTAAAAAAGGAACTTTATACCATCATAGCAGATCATTCCGGAAATTCTTACGAGAAGATAGAGAAGGACTCCGATCGTGACTATTGGATGACGGCGGAAGAGGCTAAGGCCTATGGCATGGTAGATGAAATCCTTGTTAGGGAGAAGAAATAGAAGGAGACATATTCTTTCATCCTTTTTTAATTGAATAAAACATAAAAATGGCAAAAACAGTAGAAAGGTGTAGCTTTTGCGGAAGACCGAAGAAGGAGACGGACCTGTTGATCACGGGCATGGATGCTTATATCTGTAATTTCTGTGTGGAACAGGCTTATGGTATCATAAATGATGGCAAGAAGAAAACCGGAACTTCTAAGTTTTCATTGGAGAAGGACGAGCTACCCAAACCTAAAGAGATAAAGGAATTCCTGGATCAATATGTGATAGGTCAGGAAGATGCGAAAAAGACATTGTCGGTGGCTGTTTATAACCATTATAAACGTCTGATGCAGAACAGTACGGACGATGGGGTGGAAATAGAGAAATCGAACATCGTCATGGTAGGTGCTACCGGTACAGGAAAAACGTTGTTGGCTAAGACAATAGCAAAACGGCTGCATGTGCCTTTTACTATCGTGGACGCTACTGTCCTGACGGAGGCTGGATATGTGGGAGAAGACATAGAGAGCATATTGACCCGTCTGCTTCAGGTTTCGGATTATGATGTGGAATCGGCAGAAAGAGGCATCGTCTTCATTGATGAGATAGACAAGATAGCAAGAAAAGGTGATAACCCGTCCATCACGAGAGATGTGAGCGGAGAAGGTGTACAGCAAGGTTTGCTGAAGTTGTTGGAAGGTTCGGTTGTGAATGTGCCACCTCAAGGGGGACGTAAGCACCCGGATCAGAAGATGATTCCGGTGGACACCAAAAACATACTCTTCATCTGTGGCGGCGCATTCGACGGAATAGAGCGTAAGATAGCCAACCGTATGAATACGAAGGTGGTCGGTTATGCGGCTTCCAAGGTTCAGGGAAAGTTGGATGTGAACAACATGTTGCAATACGTGGCGCCTCAGGATTTGAAGTCGTTCGGACTTATCCCTGAAATCATCGGACGTCTGCCTATGTTGTGCCATCTTGACCAGTTGGACAGAAATGCTCTTCGCAGAATTCTTACGGAGCCTAAGAACTCAATAGTAAAACAATATATCAAGTTGTTCGCGATGGATGGCGTCACTCTGACATTCGACGACTCGGTTTTCGAGTTTGTCGTGGACAAGGCCGTCGAGTTTAAGTTGGGAGCTAGAGGCTTGCGCTCCATCGTGGAGACTATAATGATAGATGTTATGTATGAAATGCCGTCTTCTGACGAAAAAACGCTGCATGTGACATTGGAATATGCGGAGGAAAAGATGAAGAAGGCGAATATCGAAAAATTGAAGGCAGCATAGATTTTTTGTAAAAAAAAATTGTGAAAATGGAGTGAGAGTATATACTTTTGCCCCCGCATTCGGAAAGCTGCCGTATGGTGCGATTCATTGGTTCAGCAATTAAAAGAACGTCCTTATGGTAAATTTTAACGAACTTACGGAGCAACTGAAGTTGTATTTCGGATTTGATACGTTCAAGGGAAATCAGGAGGCGATTATACACAATGTTCTTGAAGAAAAAGATACGTTTGTGTTGATGCCTACCGGAGGCGGGAAGTCACTATGCTATCAGTTGCCATCACTCATGATGGAGGGGACTGCAATTGTCATTTCGCCGTTGATAGCCTTGATGAAGAATCAGGTCGATGCGATGCGAAACTTCAGCGAGGAAGACGGCATAGCACATTTTATAAACTCTTCGTTGTCGAAGGTGGCGATAGATAATGTGAAGTCGGACATCCTTTCCGGCAAGACGAAGTTGTTGTACGTTGCGCCGGAGTCTTTGACGAAAGAAGAGAATGTGGAATTCCTGAGGCAGATAAAGATATCATTTTATGCCGTGGACGAGGCCCATTGCATTTCCGAGTGGGGGCACGATTTCCGTCCTGAATACAGACGGATACGGCCTATCATCAATGAAATAGGACAAAAGGCTGCTGTCATAGCTTTGACTGCCACTGCTACGCCGAAGGTGCAGCATGACATTCAGAAGAGTCTTGGCATGACGGATGCGACCGTGTTCAAATCGTCTTTCAACCGGGCGAACCTTTATTATGAGGTGCGGCCTAAGAATGACGATATAGACAAGGAGATTATTAAGTATATAAAGACACAAGAAGGTAAGTCCGGAATTATATATTGTCTGAGCCGCAAGAAGGTGGAGGAACTGGCCGAAACTCTGAGAGTGAACGGTATCAATGCTTTGGCCTATCATGCGGGAATGGATAGTTCCACACGTTCTGGCAACCAGGACAGCTTCCTGATGGAAAAGGTGGATGTGATTGTGGCTACCATTGCTTTCGGAATGGGTATCGACAAACCGGACGTGCGTTATGTCATCCATTATGATATTCCTAAGAGTTTGGAGGGGTATTATCAGGAGACGGGCCGCGCCGGCCGCGACGGCGGAGAAGGCCGTTGTATAGCCTTCTATTCGAAAAAGGATTTGCAGAAGCTGGAGAAGTTTATGCAGGGAAAACCATTGGCGGAACAGGAGATAGGAAAACAGCTCCTTTTGGAGACGGCTGCTTATGCCGAATCTTCCATCTGTAGGAGGAGGGTGCTGTTGCACTATTTTGGTGAGGAGTATACGGATGAGAATTGTGGTAATTGTGATAATTGTTTAAATCCTAAAAAACAAGTGGAAGGGAAAGAGTTTCTATGTACGGTTTTAGAAACCATCATAGCGTTGAACGAGAAATTTAAGACGGAACATGTAATTGATGTAGTTATGGGTAATGAGACTGCCGACGTGCAGTCTTATGGACACGATGATCTTGATACTTTCGGTGAGGGTAAGGATGAGAGTGAGCGTACGTGGCAGACTGTCATCCAACAGGCCATGTTTGAAGGTTATATAACAAAGGACATTGAAAATTATGGCATACTGAAGGTGACTAAGGCCGGCAAGGCTTTTTTGGCAAAGCCAAAGTCGTTCCTTGTGACGGATGAGAGCGAGGATGAGGAGGATGTCGAGGACGAGGTGCCGTTGAAGGGCGGTTCTTGCGCCGTCGATCCGGAGCTTTTCTCCATGCTGAAGGATTTGAGGAAGAAGATGTCCAAAACGTTAGGATTACCTCCTTTCGTCATCTTCCAAGACCCTTCATTGGAGGCCATGGCCACCACTTATCCTATCACATTGGATGAGTTGCAGAATATTCCGGGCGTGGGTGCCGGTAAGGCAAAGCGTTTTGGCGAAGACTTCGTTAAACTTATCCGCACGCATGTTCAGGAAAATGAAATAGAGCGTCCTGAAGATTTGAGGGTCCGTTCGGTGGCTAACAAGTCAAAGTTGAAGGTGTCCATCATTCAGGCTATTGACAGAAAAATCGCGTTGGACGATATCGCGGAGTCAAAAGGATTGGATTTTAGTGAGCTGTTGGACGAAATTGAGGCCATCGTCTATTCGGGGACGAAGATCAACATCAACTACTTCCTTTCTCAGATTATGGATCAGGACCGTATAGACGAGGTGTTTGGTTATTTCAAGGAGGAGGCTGAATCTGATGACATCAATCAGGCTATTGAAGATTTGGGTGCCGAGGATTATACGGAAGAGGAGATTCGCCTTGTCCGTATCAAGTTTCTTTCTGAGATGGGCAACTAATGGGATTTTTCTTGTTGGAAGAAGAAATTGAAAAGGAGATTCGGTGTCCAATCCGAGTCTCCTTCGTTTTGTATGAAGATGGTGCTCCCTGTTCCCGTATGTCTCTACTGTCTCATCTCTTGTCGAATCGTTGGATTGTGTTCGTGTTCAGAAACTGAAGGTGATGGGTAGTAGGTGTTTGGCACCGTGGATATGGTAGATGTATTTTTCCCCGAAGAGGTATATTTCCATCTCTTGTCCGTATCTGGTCTCGCATTCCGATAATACCTGACGGCATGCGCCGCAAGGAGAGATGGGGTTGTCCGTGAATTTGCCGTCTGTTTGTGCGGCTATGGCTAGAATCTTGATAGGAACATCTGGGTGCGTGGCTCCTGCAGAGAATACGGCGACGCGCTCGGCGCATAGTCCGCTGGGGTAGGCAATGTTCTCCTGATTGTTGCCGTCGATGAGATTCCCGTCGTTGAGGAGTATGGCTGCACCTACGGAGAACTTTGAATATGGGGAATATGCCTTTCCGCTATTCTCCTTAGCTCTCAAAATGGTCGATTTCGCTTCTTCTCCGAGTTCTGACCATGTCAAATTCTCCACCTCAAGTATGTATTTCTCTCTTCTCATGATGTTTTTGTCCTGTTTGTACTTCCTGAAAATCTGTTTATCCACAAATTTAGGAAAAAACTTATCTATCTAATTGGTTAGTACGACAAAGTTTAGCTATTTTTGCGAAAATCTTAATCAATAGTAATGAACAAAAGAAGTGTCTTTTTTTTGGCATTTTGCCTCCTTTCTTCCATTCTATTTGCCCAGACTAAAAAAAGTCAGGCAACTATCGACTATATAGACAAATATAAGGGCATCGCCATCGACAATATGCTGAAACATCGTATTCCGGCCAGTATCACGTTGGCCCAAGGCATATTGGAGTCGGGATCCGGCAATAGTCAACTCACCAAGGAGAGCAACAACCATTTCGGAATCAAGTGTTACGGATGGACGGGCGACAGGGTCTATCATGACGACGATATTAAAGACGACTGTTTCCGTAAATATAAAAAAGCGGAGGAGTCATTTGAGGACCATTCTCGGTTTTTGAAGAAGACTCGTTATGAAAAGCTATACCAGATGAAGGTGACAGACTATAAAGGTTGGGCTAAAGGGTTGAAAGAGTGTGGATATGCTACTGACCCCAAATATGCGGATCGTTTGATTGATATTATCGAGACGTATGAGTTGTATAAATATGATACATGTGAAAATGTGCCTTCGAAACGGGATGAAGAAAAGAAGGAAGAGGTGAATGTGGAGTCCAATTATCTGTCTGAAAGTTCGATGGGTACGGTGCCTTCTACCACAAACCATAAGGTGGAGAAGGTTGATGGAAGAAAGGCGGTTATAGCCCGTAGGGGAGATACTTATGAGTCGATAGCCAAGGAGTTTGGCCTCCGGAAATGGGAAATCCGTTGGTATAACAAAGTAAAGAAGGGTAGTGTGCCGGAAGATGGACAGACCGTATTCTTACGTAAATGATAAGTCATAGTAGTCAGCGAGGCTTCTGTTTCCGTTGGAAACGAAGTTTGCCGATACGAAAAAAAGGCAGGGGGATTTTTCCATCGGAAAAATCCCCCTGCCTTTTTTTCGTATATTCGGTCTGGCTATATGCCTGCAATCTCTTTTATCTCGCCCATGATTTTTTGGGCTAAATCGTCGGCCTCCTTCATGCTGGAAGCCTCAGAGTATATGCGGATAATAGGTTCCGTATTCGATTTGCGGAGGTGAACCCATTTGTCTGCGAAGTCGACCTTGACTCCGTCGATGTCGTTTACCTCCTCGTTCTTATATTTGTTCTTCATGGCCGCTAATACGGCATCCACGTCGATCTCCGGCGTAAGCTGGATTTTATTTTTGGAGATGTAGTATTCCGGATACGTCTTGCGCAGTTCGGACACCTTCATCTTTTTCTTCGCCAAGAGGGAAAGGAATAGTGCGATGCCTACGAGAGCATCCCGCCCGTAATGGCTTTCCGGGTAGATTACTCCTCCGTTGCCTTCGCCTCCGATGGTGGCTTTCGTCTCCTTCATCTTCGTCACCACATTCACCTCGCCTACCGCAGCAGCGTTGTAAACCCCGCCGTGTTTGCGTGTCACGTCTCTCAACGCACGGGTGGAGCTGAGATTGGAAACCGTGTTTCCTGGCGTATGGGAAAGAACGTAGTCGGCTACGGAGACCAAGGTATATTCTTCTCCAAACATATCGCCGTCCTCACATATCATGGCCAATCTGTCCACGTCAGGGTCGACAACAAAACCGACGTCGGCTTTTTCTTTCTTTATCAGTTCGGAGATGCCCGTCAGGTGGGCAGGAAGTGGTTCCGGATTGTGGGCGAAGTTGCCTGTGGGTTCGCAGTTGAGCTTGATTACATTCTTTACACCCAATTTGTCGAGCAATTCCGGAAGTATGAGTCCGCCCACGGAATTGACGCAGTCAATGGCGACCTTGAAATCGGCTTTCTTTATGGCCTCGACATCTACCAATTTTAGTTGGAGAACGTCGTTGATATGTATTTGGTTGTAATTGTCTTTCCTTGTCACATTGCCTAACTCGTCCACCTCGGAGAAGGTGAAGGCTTCTTTTTCTGCGATGGACAAAACCTCTTTCCCATCCTTGTCGCTCAAAAATTCTCCGTGCTCGTTAAGCAGTTTAAGCGCGTTCCACTGTTTAGGGTTATGGCTGGCGGTGAGTATGATGCCTCCGCAAGCTCCCTCTTTCTGCACGGCAATCTCTGTTGTAGGAGTGGAGGCAAGTCCGATATTGATCACGTTCATGCCCATTCCCATCAATGTGCCTGTAACCAAGTGGTCTACCATCTCTCCTGAGATACGGGCATCGCGCCCCACCACAACTGTCTTATTCTTTACACTGCTGTTTTTCTTAATCCAAGACCCGTAGGCGGCGGTAAATTTCACGACATCGAGAGGACTTAGTCCGTCTCCTGCAACTCCACCTATGGTACCTCTTATACCTGAAATAGATTTAATAAGTGTCATTTTAGTTTTTATTGATTATGTATCTTTTTCGATAGGGCAAAATTAACAAAAATAGACTTGTATGTCGCAATAAATACATATATTTTAATGATTGCAATGTGTTTTTACTAAAAATGAAAGAATTATCTTTGTGTCTCGATTTTCGGCATAAAAAATTGAAGAGCGTCTGATAATTTATTTAGATTGGCATAAGATGGGCATCTTGAGAAATAGAGTATGGTGGCTTCTCCCGTTGTTGATGGTTTTGGCGTTGTCGTCATGCTCATCCACTCGATTTGTACCGGACAATAGCTATTTGTTGGATAAGGTTGAGATTGTCTCCGAGACCGAGGATTTCGGAGACAACGAGTTGAGGACGTATCTTCGGCAAGAGCCGAACTTTAAGGTCTTCGGTTTATACAAACTGTATCTTTCCTTCTATAATATGTCGGGAAGGGACTCTTCGAAATGGCGAAACCGCCAATTGCGTAGCATAGGTGAGGCTCCTGTCATTTATGATCCGTATCTTACGTTGAAGTCGGAGCGGGAACTGCAGAAATTTCTGGTGACCAAAGGATACCAAAATGCAGAAGTGAAAGCTTGGCCTGTTTTCGGAAAAAACAAGAAGGTGACGGTCACATATTATATCAAAGGTAATCGGCCGTATAGGGTGAGAAATATAAGCTATGATTTCTCTTGCGATGAGGAAATCGACTCCATCTTCTCTCTCTATGGGAAACGGGAGTCGTTGCTGAAGCCTGGAATGCTGTTCGATACGGATGTCCTGGACGATGAGCGTGAACGTGTGGATAAGATATTGAAGCGTCGTGGCTATTATTATTTCAACAAGGATTATCTGAGTTATACGGCAGATAGCACGTTGGGAAGCAATCAGGTGGATATTAGCCTTAATCTGAAGCCATACTTGGTCGCGTTGCCCGATGGCTCGACGGAAGAGAGCCGCCACCATAAGTATACGATAAGGAATGTGAATGTTCTGACCTTGAAGAATTCAAGGTCGGTTTATAGCTCTTCCGTGCAATACGATACGCTGAAGTTCCGGCCGTGTGTGAATATCCTCTATGAGGACAAGCCTCTTTTGCGTCCAAAGGTTTTGGATGACGAGCTCCGCATCTATCCGCATTTGTCTTATAGCAGCTTTTTCGTGGATCGCACATATTCCCGGCTGAACTCGCTGGGCGCTGTCCGTTCCACGAATATCCAGTTTGTGAATCTGATGAACGAGGAGGACCAGTTGGATTGTTTCGTATTGATCAGTCCATGTAAGGCGCAGTCCTTCTCTTTGGATTTGGAAGGCACTAACTCTTGGGGCGATTTGGGTTTCGCCGTCAATGGCGGCTACCAGCATAAGAATGTGTTCAGAGGTTCCGAATTGTTGAGCCTAAAGGGCCGCTACGCACAGGAAGCCTATTCCGGAATTACGAACATATTGAGCAAACACACAATGGATGTAGGAGGGGAGGTTAGTCTTAATTTCCCTCGTTTCATGTTTCCGTTCGTAAATAAGAGTTTCCGTCGTAAAATCAACGCGCAGACCGAGTTCAGCCTTTCCGGAAATTATCAGACACGTCCCAATACGTATGAGAAGATATCGTCTACGATAGCGATGCGTTATATTTGGAATATGCGCCGTTTTTACCGATATTGTTTTGATGTCGTTGATTTGAATTATGTCAACATCAATACGCATCCTGATTTTGACCAACTGTATAGCGCACCTAAATATTCGGTGTTGCGGGATAGCTATTCGGACCATTTCATTTTGAGTTCGGGTTTCGCGATTACGTATGACGACCAGTCGAACCAGAAACGAAGGAATAAGACGTATTGTAGGGCTTCTTTCGAAAGTGCAGGCAATCTCTTGTATGCGGTGAACAGTATGTCTGGAGAGTCGAAAAATAAGGATGGGTTTTATGAGATTGCTGGAATTCCTTATTCTCAGTACGTGAAGGGAGATGTGAGTTTTTCGATGAACAAATATATAGACAGGAAAAATAGGATTGTCTATCATCTTGGGTTCGGAATAGCATTTCCTTATGGAAATGCGCAGATCGTCCCTTTTGAAAAACGTTTCTTTGGTGGTGGAGCCAATGGGGTGAGAGGGTGGTCTGTCCGTACGTTGGGTCCCGGTAGTTATTCTTCGGAAAACAAAGATGATTTTGTGAAGCAGTCTGGCGATATAAAACTTGACTTGAGTGTGGAACATCGCACCAAGCTTTTCTGGAAGATAGAGATGGCAGCCTTCATTGATGCCGGCAATGTGTGGACCTTGCGTGACTATGAGTCGCAGCCTAAGGGTCATTTTCAATTCAACAACTTCTACAATGAAATCGCGTTGGCTTATGGCGCCGGTCTCAGGTTCGATTTCACATTCTTCCTCCTTCGTTTTGATGTGGGAGTGAAGGCGTATGATCCGTCCCGTTCGTCTTCGGAGTGTTGGCGATTCCGGAATTTGAGTTGGTCCGATGATTTTGCGTTCCATTTTGCCATAGGTTATCCGTTCTGATGAATTATGGACACGAGAAAACCTATTTTTTTTCTAAAAATGTGCAATTTTTTGTGTTTTTAGCTTGCAAAAGAACGGATATGTCTGTATCTTTGCAGCCACAAATGAGGATGGTCGGGTAGCTCAGCTGGATAGAGCAACAGCCTTCTAAGCTGTGGGTCATGGGTTCGAATCCCATCTCGATCACTAAAGAAAGGAAATCAAGCGGTTAGCTTCGGTTTCCTTTCGGATTTTAAGAGAAAATGCGACGCAAATGCGACAACCTTTATTGCTTATTACTTCGTTTTAAGCAATAAAAAAATGCCCAAAGGTCAGGATTCTCAAAACACAAGCACACTAAATGGTTTCAACTATCTTCCGGCTCGGCTGCACGAGTACGACAAGGACGATTGGCAGATAGAATATTACATCCAAAACCCCGTAACAAATAGACTGGAACGCAAACGAATACGGGTAAACAAAATCCTAAAGCAATACAAGAACAGGAGAAACGCAAGGGCTCACATAGACAGCATCATATTCTCTATCAACTCAAAACGTTACTCTCCACTTCGAGAAAATGTTCTGTCGCTATGTTTGTTTGTTCCGTCTTTCGTTGGAAGCAATCGTCATTCTTTGTATTTGTTTTGTTTCCTCAAAGAAGTAGGAATGAAGATGAAAAAACGACGAACCTTTTAGTGGAAAACGGATTTTTATTTCAACATTTGCAGAAAAAAAGAGAATATGAGAAAGTACATTTGTTACTTATTGTTGACTGTTGCCGTTTGTTCGGCATGTGCAAGTCGGAAGAATGAGGTGGATGTGATTCGGTTGTCCGATGGTAGCGACTTGCAAATCGAATTTATTAAGCATGGATCATTGTTGCTTACTTATGAGGGCAGACATATTTATGTCGATCCAACCTCTCTTTTTGCTGATTATTCTGAATATCCTACCGCAGATGTGTTGCTGTTTACCCATGATCATGAAGATCATTTTGATACGTTGTCTGTAGTTCGTTTGAGGAAAAATGATACGGAGGTTGTTGGAAACGAATCAGTCATCCAAACGTTGGGTCTTGGCAAATCCATGAAAAATGGGGACTGTTTGTCTGCTATGGATGGGAAGATAAGGATCGAGGCCGTCCCTGCATATAACACTACGCCGGCACATGCTGGATTTCACACTAAAGGGCGCGATAATGGATATGTGCTGACGATAGGTGGCACCAGTATCTATATAGCCGCAGATACGGAAGCAATACCGGAAATGGCAGATCTGAAATCTATAGATATAGCTTTTATCCCAGCAAACCAGCCTTATACGATGACGGTAGACCAGGTTGTGGCGGCTGCCCGTATGATTAAGCCGAAGGTGCTTTATCCGTATCATTATGGCGAAACGGATGTGCAACAGTTGGTAGGTCGGTTGCCTGAAATGGAGGTTAGGATTAGACAGATGCAATAAATAGCCGGATAACGATAATCCCTGCAAAATCGGATATTAAAATCCGTTTGCAAGGATTGTCTTTTTTTGAGAAGGAAATGTTTATTTCTTCTTGGCGGGAACCTGAATCTCAGTCAGCCAATCTTCTTCTGACTCTTTGTTCCAAATGCCGTCTATGTAGCAGAATCTAGGATCGTCGATAATCTCATATCCATTCTCCTGTAAATAGGCGAAAAGTTTCTCGAACGATTGAGGCAGCTTGCTGTATGGGCCGTAATGGTTATAGCAGACAGCTGTTTCTATGAACGGAATCTCCTTGAACTTCAGTGTGTCCGTCTCCGGGCAGCGTGCTTCCACTACCTCGCAATATTCCAAGTCAATGTCGCCCTCGTCGAAGTTTTTGTTGTGGTCGATGGTGTAGCAGTACTCCGTCTCTTTAGGGCAGACGCAACCCGCACGTTGCATTTCCGGACCAATGACGTTCGGGCAGAGTTCGAACAGTTCTTGGTAACTTTTGACATGTTTGCGGTAGCTGGCAACGATGGCTGCCGGCAATGGTTTGATGTGTATGTTCTCCATTTTTTCCTTTTTTATGGCTCGTTCCTTTAGTCTGTCGAGTTCGATTATTCGCCGTTGCATCCGTTGAAGTTCCGCTTGGCTCTCTTTTATTTGAGACTGGATCTGTTCTAAACTAGGTAAAACCTTTCCATCATCAAAGAGTCCTTTGATGGATTCGAGGTTGAATCCCAGCTCTTTCAGCAGATGGATGCGGTTCATCCACGCCATCTGGTCTACCTCGTAATAGCGGTATCCTGTCCACTCGTCCACCTCGTGGGGTGAGAGTAGCCCAATCTTTTCGTAATGTCTTAGCGTCTTGACCGTGACTCTGCACAGTTTGGAAAACTCGCCGATTTTTAATTTGATTTTGTATTCATTCATAAGCTTTGCGCATTGCTTTCGGATACAAAGGTAAATGTAGACCTAAGGTACGAGTCAAGGAAAAATGTGTTTATTTTGGAGGAATGTAGAATTTTTGTTTTTAAGGTAGGTGCGGCCGTTTGGTTTCGGATGAAAAAAAGACGGAGAAGCACTGTGTGGAATGAACATACGGAGCTTCTCCGGCTTTTTCCCGAATCATCTCTTCCCTAATGAAAAATCTTTCGTTTTGATGATGGTGGCGTATGCACCATTCAGTGCGGAGAGATAAGCTGCCTGTACGAACTTGGCGGGGACGACGACTCCTTCGTACTCCACGTCACGGGTGGCGCAGGCGTCGCTCAATAGTGTGCATTTATAGCCTAGGTCGCTGGCTGCTCTGGTGGTGGCCTCCACGCACATATGGGTCATCATGCCTACTATTACCAACTCTTCAACCTTGTTCTTCTGTAGATATTCCAGCAATTCTGTATTCTTGAAGCTGTTAGGATAATGCTTGATGATGATTTTGTCGTTTTTTGCGGGTTTCACCGAATTGTTTATTTTGTTTCCATCTGTGTTGGGTAGGAAGAACGTGGCTCCTTCGTATTCGGAGATGTGCTGGATGTAGATTACTGGAAGTTTGTTTTTTCGAAAATCTTCTATCACCTTTTCTGCGTTGGCCGCAGCTTCGTCAGATCCTACTAGCTCCATGGCTCCACCCTTGAAGTAGTCGTTTTGGATGTCAATCACAATCAGAGCTCTTTTCTGAGCAAATACATTTCCCAAGAAGAGGAAAATGACACATAATAATAACCCGAGTTTTCTCATATTTATATAAGTTTTATAAAAATGGTAAAATTACTACAATTGATTTTAAATCCGGTTTGCTTAAAATTAAAATTTTCAAAAAATATTTTTGACTCTGAATCGTGTGGTTGTAAAAAACAATTTGGTAAAGTAAGAAATATCTTGAGTGAATGCTTCCTAATCAAAATGGGGCAGGCTCTTATGCCAGACCAAGAGATGATTTCCACCGCATTTATCAAAATCGTCACAATTTGTTGATATTACTATAAGAGTTTCTTTATCCATCGAAATGCTTTATATGGCATATATCGGAAGGATAGGTCGATGTAGATTGGGGTTTGTATGACAGCTTTGTCGTGCGAGAAGGCATTGAAGCTCTCTTTCCCATGGTATTTTCCCATGCCGGAGTTGCCTACGCCGCCGAACGGTACGTCTTCGTTTGCCAAGTGCATGATGACGTCGTTGATGCATGCCCCGCCGGAAGAAGTGAATCTCAATATATCTTCGCCTTTCTTTTTCTTTCCGAAATAGTAGAGAGCTAATGGCTTCTCCCTTTTGTTGATGAATTGGATGGCTTCTTCTGTCTCGGAAAATTTTATCATGGGTAGTATAGGTCCGAATATCTCCTCTTGCATGACTAGGGCTTCCTTTGGAACGTTGGTCAGTAGTGTGGGCTCAATATACCTGTCGTTCCTGTCTGTGTGTCCGCCGCTCACTATTGTTCCGTCGTGAAGATAGGCGGCAACGCGGTCGAATGCCTTATCGGAGACCATACGGCCGTAGTGTCTGCTTTCTTGTACTCGGTTGCCGTGCAGTTGGCGGATGGCATTGCCAAATTCGAGAATGAAATTTTCTTCCTGTGACTCATGGATCAGCAGATAATCGGGTGCGACGCAGGTCTGTCCGGCGTTAAGAGTTTTTCCCCATGCCACACGGCGGGCCGCCACTTTAATATTGGCCTCTTCATCTACGATGCAAGGACTTTTGCCTCCTAGCTCCAAGATGACGGGAGTGAGGTGCTTGGCGGCTGCTTCCATGACTTTTCTGCCTAGCGTAGGGCTGCCGGTGAAGAAGATGATGTCAAACCGTTGGTTGAGTAGTTGTGCATTGACCACCCTATCTCCTTGTACTACGGCGATGTGTTGCTCGTCGAATGTCTCACGGATCATTTCGCCGATGACGGCGGAGACGTGAGGAACATATGGGGATGGTTTCATTATGGCGCAGCATCCTGCTGAGATGCATCCTACCAGCGGATTGAGCAGCAATTGTACGGGGTAGTTCCATGGTGATATGATGAGGGCGCATCCTAGTGGCTCTTTGATGATTCTGCTTGAGGCCGGCATCATCTTCAGAGGGGTGTGGCGTCGTTGCGGTTTTAACCAGGAACTGAGGTGGTGAAGGTGATTCTTTACCTCGCTCTGTACTATGCTTATTTCTGTAAGGTAGGCCTCTTCCTTCGATTTGTGGAGGTCTGTCCATAATGCTTCGTATATTCTCTCTTCCCTGTCGGAAATCGCTTTCTGTAGACGGAGCAACATCTCTTTCCTGAATTCATTGCTCAACGTATTTCCTTTGTGGAAGAATGCGTTCTGAAGCGAGACTATCTCCGTTATTTTCTCTTCTGAAGTGTTTTCTGTTGTCATGTTGAAAGAATGAAATGATTTGGTGTTTTATAATTAACGTTAATAAGCTATTGTGTTGTTCGTGTCGCATGATGTTTTCTTGTCGGAGATTGTGTGATTTTCCTTTCAAGAAAAGTAAGGCTGGACGGATTATATTCTTTGCCAATGTGTATCTTGCGCCGATGCAAATATAAAAAAACACAAGGGTTTATGTCACGAACTTATTTTGTATCTTTGCGTAAACATCAAGAGGAATGCGTATGAAATACCCGATAGGAATACAGAGCTTCGAGAGGATTATCGAAGAAGGATATGTCTATGTGGACAAGACAAAACTTGTTTATGACTTGGTTCAAAATGGCAGTGTCTATTTTCTGAGCCGTCCGCGCCGCTTCGGAAAATCGTTGCTGGTCTCCACGTTGAAGAACTATTTCTTGGGGAGGAAGGAGCTTTTCAAGGGTTTCGCCATCGATTCTCTCGAAAAGGAGTGGCTGGAATATCCGGTGTTCCATCTCGATTTCGGGAAACAGAATTTCTCTGCTCCGGATGCCTTGGAAAAGACGCTGGAGAAGTTTGTGGCCGATCACGAAGACATTTATGGAAGGAATAGAAACAGCTCTACCATCGGCGACCGCTTCGCCGATTTGCTGAAGGCGGCCTACGAAAAGACGGGTCGCCGTGCCGTGGTCCTGGTTGACGAATATGACAAACCGTTGCTCGA
>Ga0172378_10001145_pt1 | contig 24197 bp, 28 predicted proteins | sample GrowelOW332metaG_FD_119755 | JGI IMG/M metagenome (GOLD analysis project Ga0172378, IMG submission 119755) | Groundwater microbial communities from an aquifer near a municipal landfill in Southern Ontario, Canada - Pumphouse #3_1 metaG | ecosystem: Environmental > Aquatic > Deep subsurface >... | reverse complement strand
TATTCGACATAAAAGGTAAAAATCCTTTTTGGTAATAAATGTATATTTATTACTTTACTGGGATTTTTTTAATTATCAAATTTATTTTTTAATTCAGCGGAATATGCGATCTATCTTTTGAAACTTTTTTATTTATTTTTTCAATATTAAGTTCATAGCAAAGTATATAGTCAGTAGTAACATTATACAGCCTGGCAAGCTTTTTAATATTTAATTAACCATGGCTGAAAAAATATGAATTTTATTAGAAAATCCTATGGTGTAATATCTCCTAGTTTTTCCGATATATCGTTTTGTGTTATATTGGGATTATCTAAAATTAAAGCTAATATTCTTTTTTCATTTTTCTGGGTAGTTTTCTGGGTAGTTTTCTGGACAGTTTTTCTTTCCCCATAATTTTTATTTATCAATGTAACAATAAAGTATTGTTGATCAGAAAAGAATTGGTGCAAAGCTTCTTTTTCGTATTCCCTTAATATTTTCTTTAACCCGCTGCCTCTGCGCTCCATAAACTTCAATCTATGAAAAACATCTGAAATCAGAGGGTTCCTTCTTAAAGAGGGAACATGCAGAATATCAATTCCTGTATTCTCTTACCATTAAACATTCCCACTGGAGAAGTTATTTCAAGTCTACATATCTATATAATTTCTGTGTATTAAAGCATTTGTTCTGGATTTTGATAAGTTTAACAGCTTAATTGCTTTTGAAATATTTATTTACTTATTTATTTTTAAATATTCCATAATTTTATCTTCATATTTTAAAATCTTTGAGCTTGCGTCCTCATTTGCGTCCTGTTTTGCGTCCTCCTGTCTATAAAAAATATATTTAACAAGCATGCCATTTTCAATAATCTCAGGTCTTTTTAATCCTTTCTCAAGGCATAGTTCTATAATTCTTTGAATGTTGAAACTATTTAATAATTGGGATTTAGAGATTTGTAATAAGGTTTTAAGTGTTCTGGCACAGGAAAACTTTCAATATGTTTATAGTTTTCCATAGTAACCTTGCCATTTTCAATTCTGAAGGTAAATTCATCTGTACCAATGGGATTATGTGCTCCAACAAAAGGTTGCAATTGGGTTACGAAAATATATGTTAATTTATTTTCACCATAAATCAATTTTGCATCAATAACTTTTACATCCTCCAATTGATACGGTAAATCCATTCCATAGTGTTTTTTTAATGGTTCTTTAGTATATTTTGACGTTATATCAGCAATATATGCATGACATACCTGTTCTTTGGACAATGGTGCTACAGACTCTAATTCTTTATTATTTTTTGGAATGATAGAACCAAAATAAGTTATGGGGTACAAAATTAACACTAATACTATAAAAAGTAATTTCTTTCTCAAATTAATCACCTTCGATTTCCATTGTTTTAATTAGTTTCTTTCATAAACAGAAATATAAGCAAGCAATTTTTAGGAGAAAAATAGGATGGTGAGAAACCATCCTTCAATAAGCCAATATATCAACATTATTTTAAAACATAGCCATAATTAAAAATAATCACTCCAAGGATGATTATTTAAAATCAGCGTCACAAATCTCATATTATTTTGATTACATTACCCGTATTATTATATAAAAATCTTTTCCCAAATTCACGTTTAATTTCTTCAACGGCTTTTTCTCCAGTACAATGAGACATTCCTAAAATTTGTATGTCCTTTTCTTTTAAAAAGTTAATTGTATTATTTAGCCTTAGCTGATCAGCCTCTATTAAATGGGTTCCCCCAATGATACCATAGATTGGCATACCTGTCCGTTCTATAATCGTCTCCAAAATATTAACTATTCCTATATGAGAACAACCAACTATAACTATTAATCCTTTAACAGTTTTAACTGCTAATACTATTTCATCGGAAAAATTATCCAATACATAATTTTCATCTTGTTTTATTAGAAATTTTTTGTTTATCAGTTCAAAATCATTACTTCTTTTAAAATTAGAAAATATCATTATATCTTCTGTAATATAAAATATATCTTCTTCAATATATTTTATTGAAATATTATTTTGATTGACAAATTTCTCATCAAAGGAATTACCAATATATCTGTAATTTCCTTCTTCTGTTAATTTATATTTACTATTAAAAAATCCCTTTCCTACAACTAACTTATATGAAGTTTTAACTTTATCCACCAGTTTTCTAAAGCCTCCGCTGTGGTCATAATGACCATGACTTAATATAACATATTTTAAATTGTTTAAATCAACATTTAATTTTTCAGCATTTTCAATGAAATCTCCACTCTGACCGGTATCAAACAAAATTTTAACTTCATCAATTTCTATATAAAGAGACAGTCCATGCTCATTATATAATTTGGAATTAATATTTGGATTGTTTTCTATAAGAGTTGTTATTTTCAAATTCATAATTTCACCTTATTTCATAATATCGTTAACGTTTCTTTCATTAACAAAGACACCTTTAAATTTTTCCAGATTAAATCTTCTGGTAAATAAATCACATTTACATAAGAAGATATAATAAATATTTTTGCCGCATCCGAAAAGAGTCTCAAAATTTCCCTGACCTTTAGATATTATTAAGTCTGCATTATCAATTGTCTCTTTAGACTTTGTATTTATTTTATCTAATTGTGTACCAGGTATATCCGTTCCATTTTCTACCACGTTAACTATATTACAAAGTCCTGCTTCCTCTGCATCTATAATTGTTGCATCATTAAGTACAGGGTATCCTCTTACAATAACGTCTGCAATTATATCCGGGCATATTTCTTTTATTATTTTAATAAATATCTTATCAAAGACTATTTCTCCTGCATTATCAGCAATATATACTATTTGTTTAGCATTTCTTAATTCTTCTTTAAAATTCTCATATACATTAATGTCAATTGCCTGCTTTGGGGCATTTTGTATTAGCACTTTCAATTTATTAATATCTACTTCGTCCATAGCTCCAAAATCGATAAAATTACCAACCATTGCATATTTCAAGGCTGTAAGCAATTTATCATCTGAACTATAAATACAGCTTAAAATTTCTTCTTCCATAGAAATCAGGAGTTTATTATATTCCTTTTTTATTTCATAATAAATATCACCTAAATTTAATTCACTATTTAAAAGTCTCATTATTTGCGTATTTACATAAGGAGAAGTATCCCCTTTCTGAGACTTCGAAATAATTTTAAATACTTTTTTCATAAATTCTAGCTTTTTATCTTCATCTATTTCATATTGACTATATAAACAATCTGATTTTTTTATAGTACAATAAATACATTCTAAATTAATATCCATGTTTAGTCCCCCATTTTTCTATTTCTTCCATGCCTATGTCTGCCGCAAATACAACCATCACAATTTTCTTTGTCATCAAAATCACTGCAAAGCTTATAGTTGCCTCCTTCTATTTTTATCACTTTCCCATTTACCAAGCTATCTGCTATTTTTTTACGGGCATCGTCATATATTCTTTGCACCGTAGAGCGTGCGACTTCCATTGCATCTGCACATTGTTCTTGATTTAATCCTTCTAAATCCATAAGTCTTATAGTTTCATATTCCTCTACTGTCATTATTATCGATTCCCTTACACCTTTCGGCATATCTATAGGACCAAATTTATCAATTTCCGGTAATGTACAAACTCTTCTCCACTTTCTTGGTCTAACCATTAATTACTGCACCTCCTGTCTAAGTTTTCTTATTTCTATAATGTAGTAAATAAGAGGTGGAAATCCACCTCTTATTTACTTGTCATCCTGTAAAGTATTCAATTGATCATTGATTAGATTAAGTCTGTTTTCAAGAATAGCTTTTTGTTCCATAAATAAATCTTTTTGATTTTCAGAACCGCTTAGATTATTAACAGTATTCCTGCCAAATCCTCTTCTACAGCCTAAACCCAATCCAAGACCTAAGTTTCCTATTACACCTGCAAATTTAGCTACATTGCAAAAGCCTATACCTCTTCCTGTCATAGATCCCATTCCTATTGGACCTGTACCATCTCTTCCTGGCATATACTCATCTCCTCATTATTTATGTTTTGGGCATTTGCCCTTTACAATTATAATTATACTCTGTTTTAGGCATATGTCAATAACTATTTATGGTAAAATTATAGAATTTGGATTTTAGAAAAATCAATATTGCCTTTATCATCAACTATTTCCCTGTCAGCATGTACATATTCAATTTTACCCACAAACATTTCGTGGGAGCCTGTAACAATAGAATCCACAACCCTGCATTCTATATTTACAGGGCAGTCTGCCAGCAGAGGTGCATTAACTTTTACCCCTTCTAGAGCCCTGACATTAAGTTTTGAAAATTTATCCTCATCCCTGCCGCTGTGGCTTCCTAAATAATCAAACATTTCTTTTTGTTCTTTAGTAACAAGATTTACCACAAAAACTCCTGTTTCCTTAACTATATTATAAGAATATCTTGAAGGAACAATCCCCACCATAACCATTGGCGGATCATAGCTGCAATTACAGCAATATGCTACAGCTAATGCATTGTTTCTGCCATTTTTATCTCTGCAGGAAACTAATATTTTAGGCACTGGCTGAAGACAGGATTTCATATTCCCTTGAATTTTTTCCACAATAACATCCCTCCGTTATTTATACAATTTATTTTTATAGTATCCATCAGAAAGATATAATGCACCTATAGGATTATGTGCAAGTACCCTATCCTTAACTGCAAAAACAGTTACCGGTGCATCAGAATATTTAATAAATAATGAATCATGACCTACACATAACCCTAAAATAATATTAAGATCTGTTTTTGCATTATTCAAAAATATTGCCTGTCCTATAGGGTTACACATGGCTTCATAAGTTCCCGGTCTTACTTTTTCGCTGTCTTTAATCTTTAGAAATTCTTTAGGTATGCTTCCATTTTTACATACCACAGAATTAACTTCAAAGCCATTATGTTTTAAAACTGAACATAATATTTTAGCCTCATTGCTTAATCCAACACAAAAGGCTACTCCCAGCTTTTTAAAGTTACATTTGTCAGCAAAATCAATTGTCTCTTCAAGTCTGGTTTTTTTGCAATATCCTTCTGCTTCAACCAATGCTGAATTATGTGCCAATTTATAGTTTTCTTCTTTAAGATATAATTCTTTTATTTTTTCCTGTTCTTCTTTTTCATTGCATGGACAATTAACAGGTAATTTTTCTAGTTCTGCTTTTTTACAATAATGTTCACTGCACATAGCACATGTATACATATTTTTCACCTCAAATCTATTAATCAATCATAATTTTTCATTGTTATTTCTTTATCTTTAAATAATTCTGGTGCAATATACTGCATATTCATTTCCTTCCAAAATGACATTTTTTCATGGTCTCTATAATATTTCATAGGAATTGGGTGTGTTCCAACAACAACTGGTATCTTATAGTGAGTCTGAATGAATTCTTTAAATTTTTCAATACTTGGACATGGCGGATATCCAACTATAAATCCTGTAGCTAAATGAATTACCTGTGCTCCGTTTTTAATCATTTCTTCCGGAACATATTCTAAGTTACCACCTGGACATCCACCACAATATGAATATCCAACTATTTCAACTTGTTCTTCTGCAGTATATATTGAAAAACCGCCTACACGTTCCTTTAAAGCTCTAAAGCATTTCCCTCCGCCACAGTTCTGATAACGTCCACAAATAATGATTCCTATTTTTTTCATCCTGATTACCCCCATCAGTTTATAAGCATTTGCCATTTCCATATTACTCCTGTCCATAGTTATTGTCAAATGCCAATTATAAATCTTTCGAAAATACATTATAAACGAATATTATTACTAAAATAAAAGCACAAAAACAGGTTTGCTTTTAAGCGTCGCCTCCTTTCGTGCTTTTATTAGGATTTTAAGGATTATTGAACATTATACATTCCTTTACTCTCCATATATTTAAATATAGCTTCTCCGTGTTTTTGTTCTTCCTTTTGTATATGATTTAATACACCGCGGACAGTTCATTAAATACCTTTGAAGCTCTATAAAAGCTATTAGCTCATCCTTAATAATTATTCATTACAATGTCCTTCATGTTCATGTTCTGTGCAGACACTGCCTGTTGATTTTAATTCACCATTAATATACTTTTGCGCTGCGTCATCACTAAATCCTTCTGCACCAACAACTACCTCAATACCATTTTCATTAAATAGCTTCTGAGCTGTTTCACCCATACCACCTGCAATAATAACATTTACATCTAATTCCTTTAGAAATACCGGAAGATAACCAGGTTTATGTCCTGGATTCGGAGTAAAGCTCTTATTTAGTGATTTACCTTCCTCCACACCATAAATTGTGAAACCTTCACAATACCCAAAATGTCCGCTTACATTCTTTCCTTCACTTGCAACTGCTATTTTCATACAAATTCCTCCTATAATTTTATTTAAATTTTTATTTTATACTTTCTTTTAAAATATCATAGGTATATTCTATTATTTCACTACAGGATACACCTTTTTTCTTTAACTCTAAACATTCAAATGTACCATATTTTTCTTTTATTTTAGTCATTATTTCTTTTGTATACTTTCTTGATTCGTTCTTATTGCTTGCTTCTTCTCTTCCTTTTAATGCTCCTAATGCTATAAGTGATCCTGTAACTGCTCCACAAGTACTTCCAATAGTCATACCTGTACCGAAAGGGCTGGCAATTTGAACTGGAATATTTAATCCTTTTTCTTCATTAAATGCTTTTATAATTGATTCTGCACAATTATATCCTTGCTTATGATATTCTAATACTTTTGCCATATGTACTAACTCCACATCTCCTTTTAATTTAATGCAAATATATCTGCATATTATTCCACATATTTTCAATAGCTTTTTCGGCTATACTGTCTTTGTAAAAAGTTATAGGTTTTAACTCATTTATAGATTTTATAACAGTATCATCATATGGAATTTTTCCAGCTAAAACCAACTCTTTTTCATCAATAAATTTTTCTATTTCTTTTGTTACATCTTCATTTATGTCATATTTATTTATACAAACCATGGTGAAAACTCCAAAGTGTTCACATAAGGCTGCTACCCTCATTAAATCTTCAAGGCCTGATTTTGAAGGTTCTGTAACAACTAATACTGCATCACTTCCTGTTATTGATGATATAACAGCACATCCAATTCCTGGTGAACCATCTACAATTGTTAACTTCTCATTATCACTAAACCTTCTGCCATTTTTTCTTAAATAAGTTATCAGCTTTCCAGAGCCATCACTGCCAATTTCCATTTCTGCCCTTGAAATTATCCCCTTATCCAGTTTAGTAATAAATGTGTCTGCTGTTTTTTCATCTTTAAATTTTATTGCATTATATGGACATACTAGCGTACAAGCACCACAGCCTTCGCAGGCAAACGAATTTACAGTATAGTTTTCTATGCCTTTAAATTTACATACTTCTTCGCATTTTCCACATTTTTTGCAAAGAGATTCATCAATAACAGCTTTTTTACCCCCTATAAATTCACCCTTTTCAATATCTTTACCCTTATAGAATAAATAAAGATTTGGTGCATCTACATCACAGTCTATTCTTAATACGTCCTTTGCAAGTTCAGATAATGCTGCTACTATGGTAGTTTTTCCTGTGCCGCCTTTTCCGCTTAAAACTACTAATTCCAAGACAGCACCTCCTTTACTTTCTTTGAAAGCTTATCAAATACTATTTTGTGCTGTAAGTCATCATATAGTACTTCTCCCTTAGAATAAAGCACTGCTGTTCCTTTGCTATAAGCAATGGTATCTATTAATGCAATTTTTTCTTCTATGCAATATTTTTTCACTATATTATCTTTTCCATCATCTTTATTTATAATTATACCAAAAGGTATATTATACATTTTTACAAGTTCTACAGCCATTTTTAAATCATGAAGTCCAAACTCAGATGGCTCTGTAACAAGTATTGCACTATCTGCATATCTTAAAGCATTTACTACATTACAAGAAGTTCCAGGTGGGCAATCAATTAAATTAATCCCCTCTGATAAATCTTTAAGCAGTTCTCTTATAACCGGCACTGCCATAGGTTCACTTATATTTAAAATACCTCTGCTGCAATTTATATCTCTTGCTGTACCTTTTTCTATTTTTCCTATTTCTCTTTTATCATAAGTTATAGCATTATATTTACATACAATTTTACAAGCAGTGCAGCCATGACATAACTTTTGAAAAAGTATAATATCATCCTTCACTTTTGCTAAGGCATTAAACTGACATGCATTTACACAATCTCCACAGCTGGTACATTTATTGTCATCTATAACAGGATACTCTATCATAACCTTTTCTTCTGTATCTACTTTTGGTTTTAAAAACAAGAAACCATTTGGTTCTTCCACATCACAATCTATATAATTTGCCTTTAGTGCTAATGCCAGATTAGTAGATACTGTAGTTTTTCCTGTTCCTCCTTTTCCACTAAGTACTGCTATATTCACTATATACTCATCTCCAATCAAGTGGCTTTCTTAATGGCCACTTGGACCTGATATTTTTATTTCCTCCAGCTCTCCGTTATTATATTTTTGGAGTACGTCTCTTATAGCAAGGCTCCCACATTTATAGGGTTTAATTTCTGCTTTTTCAATAAGTTCAAAAGCATTAGGTCCAAGATTCCCTGTAATAATTATATCTACTTTCTCATCTATCAGTTGATTAGATGATGCAATGCCTGCTCCCCCACTGGCATTTTGACCTTTATTTTCTAAGATTTTAACTTCTCCGCTTTGGGTATCATGAATTTGAAAATATTCACACCTTCCAAATCTAATATCAAGTAAACTTTCATTACTTTTCCCTGATGCTGAAATTGCTATTTTCATTACTTTTCCTCCAAATCATTTATTATATTTGTTACTATAGGATTAATAATTGATTCAAGACTTTCATTTAAGCTTTCATTTCCATGCTCTGATAAATTGCTTATGCTATTTATCATGGGAAGCTCTCCTAAAAGTTTTAAATTCATTTCTCTTAAAAATTTATCTGTACTTTCCCCATTGAAAAGTTTTATTTTTTTACCACAGTCAGGACAAGTTATGTAACTCATGTTCTCAATAACACCTAAAACATTAATATTCATCTTTCTTGCCATATTTACAGCTTTTGATACTATCATAGAAACAAGTTCCTGTGGTACAGAAACCATTACTATGCCGTTTATTGGAATTGACTGCATTACAGTTAAAGCAACATCACCTGTTCCTGGAGGCATATCAATTACTAAGTAATCAAGGTCTTCCCAAAGAACATCTGTCCAAAACTGCTTAACTACTCCTGAAAGCATTGGCCCTCTCCAAATTACAGGGTCATCTTCCTTATCAGTTAATAAATTTAATGACATAACCTTTATACCATTACCAGTTTCAACAGGAAGCATCATTTGTTCTGTAATACCAGCTCTTTTCCCTTTTAATCCAAGAAGTCTGGGTACACTTGGTCCTGTTATATCTGAATCTAATACTCCTACTTTATATCCAAGCTGCTTTAACTGTTTAGCAATAAGAACAGAAATTGAAGATTTACCTACTCCTCCTTTCCCACTCATAACCCCAATAATTTTTTTCACATTGTTTAGTGGATTGTTTTCGATCATGCAACTTTCCTTATCCTTTGAACACCCATCACTTGATGGACATGTACTGCATTCTGCCATCCAATCATCATCTCCTATTTAAAATCATTATTAGCATTTGCCAATTTCATATTACTCTTAATTAGGGTTATTGTCAAATGCCAATTAAAAAAATACCAAAAATGTGAATTTTCATAACTTTTTAATCTTCTGTATAGATCATTTTATTTAGTGAAATTATTTATTATGGTATTAAAAATTGGTACTGCAGTATTTCCTGCATCTTCATTTTCCCTATCTATATCCTTAACTACAACTATCATAGAATAGGATTTCCCTTCTTTATTAAAAAAGCCTAAAAATATACCATCAGATTTTTCCTGTTTATCTATCCAATATTCGCTTGTTCCAGTTTTACCATAAACTTTAGTTTTGCTGTTGTTTGCCCTTATTCCTGTTCCATTAGTTACTACACTTCTAAGGTCTTCCTTCAGGATTTGTACAGTATTTAGGCTTAATACCTTATTACTTTTTTTCTCCATGTTACATATTATATTTGGCTCTATATAGTATCCATCATTTGCTATTACATTAACAGCTGCCAAAAGTTCTAAAGGCGATACGTGTATGTTCTGGCCTATACTGGTATTTGAAATATCCTCATTATTATCAAAACTGCCCTGTTCCTCATAATAAAGTCCCAGTGTTTTTTTAAGCAGGCCCTGTTTCTCAGCCATAGTCATTATATTATTCATTCCGGTTTTAATTCCAATTTGAACAAAGATACTGTTACAGGACACAGACAGTGCTTTTTTTAAATCTAAAGTGCCATGATATTTATGTTTATCTTCCATAAAGCCTTTACATGTAAATTTATCAGAAGTATTAATCAAATTATTTTCTAAAGCAGCTTCTGCAACTATCAGCTTAAAGCTGGATCCCGGAACCAATAGTTCTCCGCTGGCTCCAATTAAAATGTTGGGTATTTTTTCATTTTTCTGAGCTAAAGCTATAATATCTCCAGAAGATGTCTCCATTAAAGCGCAGCCAACCTGTTCATATTTCGTATTTTTTAATATATTTCTTATATTGTCCTGCATATTTTTATCTAGTGTCAGCTTAAGCGTATTAACTGAATTTTTATCTTCACTTTTTAAACTTATATAGCCTTCCTCATCTCTTTGAAAAGAAACTGTAGAATAATTATTTTGAAACATTGAATTTATTCTTCCTTCAAGAGACGATTTGTCTTTTGCTTTATTTTCTGTAGTATCATAGAAATCTGATATTATATTTTCTATTTTCCATGCATAGCTTCTGTCCGGACATTTTTCTTTATAACAATAAAAGCCTTTTACTTTTTTAATGTCAGATAATTTATTATAGGTATCTTCAGTAATACTAAATTTTGTAAGTAAAGACTTAGAAAGTATTTTTTCATCATAAATATTTATAGGGTCAATATTTCCTTTAAGTATATAGTTTAAAGCCTTAAGTTCAATGTTATTGCTGTCAAAGTTACTGTTAAAAAGCTGAGGGTTTATAACCAGGTAATATTTATAGTAGTAATCAAGAAGCTCCTTTCCATCACAGTCTGTTTCTTCAAAATTAAGCTCTTGTTTTTTTTCAGTGTAGCTATACTGGGAGTCTGCCATTACTGACAGCTTATCACCCTCCATATCTGCCAGGTAATACAATCTTAATATCAGTAAGCTAAATAAAAGAAAGAAACTTAGAAATACCCTGTATATTTTCTTTTTTTCTATATTATTATTATAAAACATAAAAAACACCTCTATTTAATTTTTGACAAATAGAGGTGTTTTATACTTTAAAAATTTATTGGATTTTTACTTACTTTGAAGGAACTGTCTTATTCTTGCATTAATCATATCAATAGCTACTTTGTTATACCCTCCTTCAGGGATAATAAGGTCTGCATATCTCTTGCTTGGTTCAATAAACTGAAGATGCATAGGTCTTACCACATTAAGATATTGGGTAATTACTGAATCTACTGTTCTTCCTCTCTCGTTTATATCTCTTAAAAGTCTTCTTATTATTCTAACATCAGCGTCAGTATCTACGTATATTTTTATATCAAGAAGATCTCTGATAGATTTTTCCTGGAGAATCATTATTCCTTCTACAAGTATTATTTCTTTTGGCTCCACATAAATGAATTCTTCTTTTCTATTGTGAATAGAAAAATCGTAAATTGGTTTTTCTATTCCTCTTCCCTCTAAAAGCTCATTAAGATGGTGTACCATTAAGGCTGTATCAAAGGCATCCGGATGGTCATAGTTCGTTTTTATTCTTTCATTAAAGCTAAGGCTGCTCTGGTCTTTATAGTAAGAATCCTGCTCCATTACAGCAATGCATTCATCTGGAAATGCATTGAATATTTCTTTTGCTACAGTACTTTTTCCTGAGCCTGTACCTCCAGTTATTCCTATTAATATTGGCCTTCTCATAATTACTCCTCCTTAGCCTTAAATAGCATATCATTTTTGCTTAATTCAATATCAGTATTAATAAAATAATGCATTTGAGCTACTTTTGTTGAATCTATTTTTTCTCCGTCTTCGCTGATAATATTAATAAGCTTTAATCTAATATTATCTCCAACAGGCCTTAGGACTTCAACCTGATCTCCTTCGAAGACTTTATTTCTCTGCTCAATTTCACATATTTTATTTTTTTTATCATAATTTAATACTATTCCTACTATATCGTAATTTCTAATATAGGATGAGGTTTTATGAATCTGGCTGTTTTTATCATTAAAATAAAAACCTGTATAGTATTCTCTATGGCTTACTCTGTCAACATCCCGGAGCCATTCATCTTTTACCTTGTAATTTTCCTTATCCTCAAAGTAAGAGTCTATGGCGCTTCTATAAGCCTTTACTATGGATGCAACATAATAGCTGCTTTTCATTCTTCCTTCTATTTTAAAGGAAGTTATACCGGATTGTACAAGCTCCGGTATATGCTCTATTGTACACATATCTTTTGAATTTAAAATATATGTACCTTTATCATCCTCAAATACTTTAAAATACTGTCCTTCTCTTTTTTCTTCCATAAGGTAATATTTATAGCGGCAGGGCTGGGCACATTCCCCTCTGTTTGAATCTCTTCCTGTCATATAGTTAGAAAGCATACATCTTCCTGAATATGCCATGCACATAGCACCATGAACAAATGCTTCTATCTCTAAGCTGCCGGGAGTTTTTTCTCTTATTTCTTTTATTTCAGATATGTTTAGCTCTCTTGCTAAAATAACCCTTTTAACTCCGAAATTATGCCAAAATATAGCTGATTTATAATTCACATTATTAGCCTGAGTACTCAGGTGGATTTCCATATTAGGAATAGCTTCTCTTATGGTCATAATAATTCCAGGATCTGAAGCTATAATCGCATCTATATTTAAATCGCTTAACTCTTTTAAATATTCTGTTAAGCCTTCAATATCTTTATTATGAGGAAAAACATTTAGCGTTACATAAACCCTTTTACATCGGCTGTGGGCATAATCTACCCCTTCTTTTATTTCATCATTTGTAAAATTATCAGCAAATGCTCTTAAGTTTAATTTACTTCCACCTATATAAACTGCATCTGCTCCAAAGTCTATGGCATATTTTAATTTTTCTAAGCTGCCGCCGGGAGCTAATAATTCAGGTTTTTCCAATCTAATTCCTCCTTACCGTAACTGATATACCATCACCCATTGGAATTATAGTGGTTGCTAAGCTGCCGTCTTTTGATATCCTATCAAGAAAAAGCTTCATTCTTTTAACTATTGTTATTTTTCTTCTTATCAAAAGCTTTCGAGAGGCAACCATTCCTCTAAATAAGACATTATCGCCTATTATTACTCCATTATCACTTAGAAGTTTTAAGCAATCGTCGAATATTTCATTATAATGACCTTTTGAAGCATCTAAAAAAATCATATCGAATTTTTCATCTAATTCTTTTAAAACCTGAAGACAATCTCCTTCTATAACCTGAATATTTTGACTAAAGCCGCTTTTCTTTATATTTTCTCTGGAGAGCTTAACCATGGCACTATCTTTCTCTATGGTTTTAATTTTTATGTCATTTCCTGCAAGGCACATCAGTATTGAAGAATACCCTATAGCGGTTCCTGCTTCAAGAATCTTCAGAGGTTTTTTCATACTGATAATAAATCTTAAGAAATTGCCAACTTCCTTGTGAATAATTGGTACAGAATTTTCCTCAGCATATTCTTCTAATTCCTTTAAAATTCCCGTGTTATCAGGAATCAGGCTTCTTATGTATTCTTCCATATAGTCATAGGCAATGTTGCTCATTTCTTAGCCTCCATTATTGTATGCTGTCTTTCACCTTTAAAAATTCATTATAATTACTGGTGAAAAGATGTGGTCCATTCTTTATTATTATAAAATAAATATTTTTCGTTTCCTTTGGATTTATTGAAGCTTCTATAGCATGTCTTCCCGGATTACATACAGGGCCTGCAGGAAGACCATTTATTTTATAAGTATTATAAGGAGAATCCACCTCTAAATCTTTATAATATACTACATCTTTATGAACACCTAAGGCATATAATACGGTAACATCTGACTGCAGCTTCATATTTATTTTTAATCTTTGATTGAATACTTCTGCTACTTTTACCCTGTCATCATCTGTTATTCCTTCTTTTTCTACAATTGATGCCAAAGTTATTATATCCCCAATTTTTTTATCTGTGAGTTTAATATTTTTATTTTTTTGTATATCAGACATAACCTTTTCAAATCTAGATACCATCATATCAATTATCTCTTTTCCAGTTGATCCATTCTTGATTTGGTATGTAGCCGGGAAAAGGTACCCTTCCAGCTTATATTTTATTTTATTACCAGATTTCATATAGGGTTTAAGAGGGTACGCTGCAATACTTTTCAGAAAATTACCTTTAGATATAACTCCCTTACTGTCTAAAAGGGCTGCTATATCTGCTGTTTCATACCCTTCAGGAATAGTTATCTTAACAGTATTCAAATTACCCTTCCCAGTATTTAAAACTTCAATAAGCTCTACAAGTGTTATGTCATCAGACACTTTGTATTTATCTGGCTTTATATTTGCTTTTACATTCTTGAATTTTAAATAAAGCTTTATAACAAATTTATTTTTAATAATTCCGTCTTTATCTAATCTGTCCAGAACATTGTAAAAATTATCTCCATTATTTACTAGTATTTCTGAAGTATTATTACCTTTTAAAGGTTTATTAATAACACCTTTGCAGTATATAAAACTGCAAAGAATTATTAAAATAATCAGACTAAACGAAATTATTAATTTTTTCATAATTTATTCCCCTCTGTCTCTATCTTCTTCTATCTTTTTTCCTAATATCTGTACTTAATATTTTCTTTCTCATTCTGACATTTTTTGGTGTTACTTCAACCAGCTCATCTGATGCTATAAATTCTAAGCACTGCTCCAGTGACATTTTCCTTGGAGTAATAAGCTTTAATGAATCATCTGATCCTGAAGATCTGGTATTTGATAAATGTTTCTTCTTGCATATATTTACCTCAATATCATCTGCCCTGGAACACTCTCCAACTACCATTCCCTCATATACATTTACCGCAGGATCAATAAACAGCGTTCCTCTGTCCTGAGCATTGAATAATCCATACCCAACTGATTCTCCTGTTTCAAATGCCACTATGGAACCCCTTGTTCTTTCTGCAATATCTCCTTTATACTCTTCATAACCAAAGAATGCAGAGTTCATTATACCATTTCCCTTTGTTATTGTTAGAAAATCTGTACTAAATCCAATAAGACCTCTTGCTGGAACTTGGAACTCTAATCTTGAATATCCATTAACAGCAGATGTCATATTAACCATTTCTGCTTTCCTTGTACCTAGTTTTTCCATAACAACACCAACAAATTCTTCTGGTACATCTATGGTTAAATATTCTATAGGTTCCATGGTTTTTCCTTTTTTTTCTTTAAATATTACAGTTGGTCTGGAAACCTGGAACTCATAGCCTTCTCTTCTCATAGTTTCAATCAATATTGAAAGATGAAGCTCACCTCTTCCGCTTACTTTAAAACAATCAGCAGAATCCGTTTCTTCTACTTTTAAAGAAACATTTGTCTCTATTTCCTTCATAAGTCTGTCTCTTATATGTCTTGATGTAACAAAAGTTCCATCCTGACCTGCAAAGGGCGAATTATTAACCATAAAGTTCATGCTGAGTGTCGGTTCATCGATATCAACAAAAGGAAGAGCTTCAGGTCTTTCTGTGTCTGCTATAGTTTCACCTATGTTAATATCTGTAATTCCGGATACTGCAACAATATCTCCCAGTTTTGCCTCATTTACATCAACTCTTTTTAGTCCATCATATATATAGAGATTAGATATTTTTTCATTTTGTACCTTACCGTCTCTTTTAATTACTGCTACATTCTGATTCTTTCTGATAATTCCTCTTTGTATTTTGCCAACTGCTATTCTTCCAACATATTCATTAGCATCTATTGTGGAAATCAGCATCTGAAGAGGTTCATCCAGGTACCCTTCCGGAGCTTTAACATTGCTTATTATCAGGTCAAATAAAGGATCCATATTAGTTCCTTCATCTTCGATTTCTTTCTTTGCTATTCCCTGCTTAGCAGAGCAATATACAGTTTTAAAATCAAGCTGCTCATCTGTTGCTCCAAGTTCGATAAACAAATCAAATACTTCATCTAAAACTTCAGTAGGTCTTGAATCTTCTCTGTCTATTTTATTTATAACAACCAACGGCATAAGATTTAAATCAAGAGCCTTTTTTAATACGAATTTTGTCTGGGGCATAGGACCTTCATAAGCATCTACTACCAGAAGAACAGAATCAACCATCTTAAGTACTCGTTCTACTTCTCCTCCAAAATCCGCATGACCAGGAGTATCTACTATATTTATCTTAATTCCTTTGTGTATTACAGCGGTATTTTTTGATAGAATAGTTATTCCTCTTTCCCTCTCTAATGCATTGGAATCCATAACCCTTTCCTGCACATTTTCATTATTACGGAATATGTTGCTTTGTTTTAACATGGCATCGACTATAGTTGTCTTACCGTGATCTACGTGTGCAATAATTGCAACATTTCGTATATCGTCTCTAGTAAATAAGTTCATTCTAATTCCTCCAATTTCTTTTTACAAACAAAAATTGGATACTATTTTGTATCCAATCATAAGTCCTTTTATATTTTAATATTTTGTTATTAAAAAGTCAACTTATGTTTAATTTTGTGAGATACTATTTTAAAATATTACACAATTATTATTATATTTCCATAATTATTGGTAATATCATAGGTTTCCTCTTTGTTTTTTCGTATATAAACATTCTTAGGGAATCTCTTATTGTTGATTTAATTGAAGCCCAATCAGTTATACCCTTTTTTTGGCACGAATCTAAAGCTTCCTTGACAACATCTCTTGCTTCTTCAATTAGGTCTTCTGATTCTCTTACATAAACAAAGCCTCTTGATATTATATCAGGACCTGCAATTACTCCTCCTGAATCCTTTGCAATTGTAGCAACTACAGTAATTATACCATCCTGGGATAAATGTTTTCTGTCTCGAAGGACTATGTTTCCAACATCTCCTACTCCAAGTCCGTCAACAAATACCTGACCGGATGTAACGGTTCCCATTTTATTTATTGATTTTCTTGTAACTTCAATTACATCACCATTTTCAGCTATTACAATATTTTCTTCAGACATACCCAGTTTTTGTGCCAATTCTGCATGCTGCTTTAACATCCTGTACTCGCCGTGAACCGGTATAAAAAATCTTGGTTTTATAAGGCTGTGCAGCAGCTTAAGCTCTTCCTGGCATGCATGGCCCGATACATGAACATCTGCTAATGCTTCATATACTACCTCAGCTCCAGCCTTGAAAAGCATATTTATGACTCTGGATATCAGCTTTTCATTACCTGGAATTGGACTTGCCGATATTATGACCAGATCTCCTTTTAGTATATTTACTTTTCTATGGTCATTCATAGCCATTCTGGACAGTGCAGACATAGGCTCTCCCTGAGTACCTGTAGTTATGATAACTATCTTGTCATTAGGATATTTTCTTATGGAATCTATATTTATAAGTGTATCTTTTTCATATTTAAGATAGCCAAGTTCAGCAGCAACCTCAACTATATTTTCCATACTTCTTCCGGTAACAGCAACTTTTTTGTCATACTTTTCAGCTGCAGTTATAACCTGCTGAATCCTATGAACATTAGATGCAAAGGTAGCAACTATTATTCTTCCTTTTGCATCTTGGAATATTCTTTCAAAGGTTTTCCCTACAGTCTTTTCTGACATAGTATAGCCAGGCCTTTCCACATTGGTACTGTCTGCCATCATGACAAGTACTCCTTTTTTGCCAAGTTCTGCAAACCTTGCTAAATTAGCTACCTCTCCGTCTATTGGAGTATAATCAATTTTAAAATCTCCTGAATGAAAAACTACTCCAAGAGGTGTGTGAATAGCAAGTGCTGCTGAATCTGCAATGCTGTGATTAGTCCTTATATACTCCACAGACATCTTTGAAAGTCTTATAATGTCACCGAAGTTTACCCTGTTTAGTACAGTTGTACTTAGTAAATTACTTTCTTTCAGTTTTGTTTCAACAATACCAATTGTAAGTTTTGTTCCATATACCGGTATGTTTATTTGTTTTAAAATATATGGAAGAGCTCCAATATGGTCCTCATGACCGTGAGTTAAAAATATTCCCTTTACCTTTTCAACATTTTTTAATAAATATGAAATATCCGGAATAACAATATCTATTCCTAACATTTCATCATCTGGAAACTTAAGTCCACAATCTATGACAATAATTTCATCATTAAATTCTACAACTGTGAAATTCTTTCCAATTTCTCCTAAACCACCAAGTGGTATTATCTTTATACTTTGCTTTGGTTTATTCAATTTATCCCTCCTATTTTTTCTTTTTACATTCGCTGCAAATGCCAAAAAACTTCACACTATGATTTTCAACCTGAAAATCGTATTTTTTTTCTATGCTCTGTTCTAATGATTCTAACAAATCTCCTTGAACTTCTGTGACACGGCCGCACTTTAAACATATTAAATGATGATGCCTGTGATGCTCATTTTCATGAATTAATTCATATCTATAGCATCCATCATCCAGATTCAATCTACTGACAAGTCCAATATCTTCAAACAGCTGCATTGTTCTATATACTGTAGCAAGACCAATATCCTGAAAATCTATTTTTACTATATCATAAAGCTCCTCTATAGTCAGATGTTCACCTTCGTGCTCTAATAAATTTTCCAAAATAAGTTTTCTCTGAAGAGTGAGTTTATAACCATTGTCTTTTAATTTATCATTTATTCTTTTTTCTTCATTATCAGAAAGCTTTACCATATTAACACCCTTAATTTAAATTTTCATCATTCATAAGCGTTTCATAAGCTTCACTTATCATGTCAAGCGTTTCATCATCTTCCACTGTAACAAATTCATATTCATCTTCGGATACTTTTTCTATTTTTAGAGCTATTGCTTCATCACTGTCACTGTCTATTGGAGCAACTACTGCATACTCTTCGTCTTCAATATCCAGCTTGGCTAATAGTTTAAAGTCAGATGAGATTCCATCCTCGTCCGTTAATGTTATGATTTCATCCATATCAATTTCCATATTATACCTCCATTCTTAACGTGTCAAGCTATCTAAATATCCCTGCAGGATAAAGGTAGCTGCAATTTTATCTATAATTTTTTTTCTCTTTTTTCTGGAAAGATCTGCTTCCAGCATAGCTTTTTCTGCAGCAACTGTAGTCAATCTTTCATCCCAAAGAGTTATTTTCTTTTTTAATTTTTTTTCTAAAACCTTACAAAACTCCATTACCTTTTCACATTGTGGACCTATTGTGCCATTCATATTTTTAGGAAAGCCAACTAAAAACTCATCCACACTATATTCTTCACAAATTTTTTGAATAGCTTCAATATCTTTACCAATATTTATTCTTTTTATAGTTGTTATTCCCTGAGCAGTAAACATCAAAGGGTCTGATACTGCAATTCCTATAGTTTTATCTCCTACATCCAAGCCTAATATTCTCATGAAATTCTCCTATCTATGTAATTTCCCTAACTGAGGAAATTGTATAATTAATAAATTAACTTTTTCAGCTTAAAAAAAGTTAGATAATTCCTTATTTTTAAGCTGAAAAATAAGCCAAAATGTTATTATGCAATTTCCTTAATTAAAATAAAATGCCCTAAAGGGCATTTTATTATATATCCAGATAATATTTTATAACCTCTTCTAATATTTCATCACGTTCTAATTTACTGACTTTCGCTCTAGCTCCATTATAATTAGTGATATAAGTAGGGTCACCAGATATTAAATATCCAACTAACTGATTTACAGGGTTATATCCCTTTTTCTGAAGAGAATCATAAACCTCTGTTAAAATCTCCTTAGTAAGTGTTTTCTTGTCCTTTGGCAGATTAAATTTTATTGTGTTTTCATTACTCCCCATTATCTATTCACCCCTTTTTGATAATAGGATATATTAATTATATATCATAACATGGGAAAAGTATACTATTTAACTAAACTTTCTATGAAATGAAGCACATTATCTATTGCAGGCTGAACTTTTTCACCGTCTTTTCCTCCAGATTGTGCCATATCCGGTCTTCCTCCGCCGTTTCCTCCTGCAAAACTTGCTGCCTCTTTTACTATTTTGCCGCAGTGGATTCCTCTACCTAAAACGTCCTTAGTTGCCATAGCTATAAATACTGCTTTTCCTTCATTATTGCTTCCCAAAATAACAAGACCTGATTTTATCTTATCTTTTATTTTATCTCCTAAGCTTCTTAATAGATTTACATCGGTATCATTAAATACGCCATAGGCTACATTAATATCCTTTATTTTTACAGCATTTTCTGCTATACTGTTCTCTTTTGATGATGTTATCTTGATTTTTAAACTTTCTATCTCTTTTTCGCAGGATTTAATATTTTGTTCTATCTGCTTAACTTTGGAGGTTAAATCTTTTTCACTGCACTTTAAATCCTTCTGAAGTTCCTTTATAATATTTTCCTGATCATCTATATATTTTAATGCATTAAACCCGGTTACAGCTTCTATTCTTCTGATACCTGAAGCTACTCCCTGTTCAGATAAGATTTTAAATAATCCTATTTCTCCTGAATTTCTCACATGAGTACCGCCGCAGAGCTCCCTGCTGTAATCACCTACAGATACAACTCTTACCTTATCTTTATACTTTTCATCAAAGAGTGCCATGGCACCGCTTTCTTTTGCTGATGCAAGTGACATCTCTCTAGTCGTAACATCATAAGCTTTCATGATATTTAAATTTACTATGGATTCAGCTTTTTTAATTTCATCTGGAGTCATAGGTGCCATATTAGTAAAATCAAATCTTAGCTTAAACTGATCCACATATGAACCAGACTGATGAACGTGACTTCCCAGAACCTGAATTAATGCTTCCTGCAGCATATGAGTTGCAGTATGATTTCTGCAAACATTATTTCTTCTTTCCTCTGATACTTCCAGTGTAACTAAGGAATCTGACAGGAGCTTTCCCGAAGTGGCCTCAACAATATGATAGGTTTTCCCTGACAGGTTCTTTTTAGTATCTACAATATTTCCCTTGAAAAAATCATTATAAATTATACCCCTATCCCCTGTCTGTCCGCCCATTTCGCCATAGAAAGGGGTGCTCTCAGTTACTATTATTCCCTTTTCTCCCTTTTTTAATTCCTCACTGTATTCATCATCCTTTATTATAAAAAGTACCTTTGAGGAAGTTTTAAGATTGTCATAGCCTGTGAATAAAATATCAGTATCTGACGAAATCATATCTGCTAAGGATATATCAGCTCCCATATAATTGCTCTTGTCTCTTGCGCTTCTTGCTCTTTCCTTTTGAAGCTTCATCTCTTTATCAAATCCAGGTTTATCTATCTTTATTCCCTTTTCCTCTAATATTTCTTCAGTAAGCTCTATTGGGAATCCATAAGTATCGTAAAGCTTAAAAGATTTTTCTCCGGATAGAATGTCTTCATTTTTTTCTTCTATTTCTTTAATATAATCTTTTAATATTATAATTCCTGTATCAATTGTCTGGTTAAATCTTTCTTCCTCTAATCTTATTACCTTTTTAATATAATCACATCTATGTTCCAAATCCGTATAATAATCTTTTGAATTTTCAATTACACATTCAGACAGCTTATCTAAAAATGTTCCCTTTATTCCAAGAAGTCTTCCATGCCTTGATGCACGCCTTAAAAGACGCCTTAGAACATAACCTCTTCCTTCATTTGATGGTAATATGCCGTCGCTTATCATAAAAGTTATGCTTCTTACATGGTCAGTTATTATTCTTATAGATATATCTATATCTTTATTTTTTCCATAAGAAACATCAGAGATTTTACATACATTATCAAGTATGCTCTTTATTGTATCTATTTCAAATATATTAGGTACATTTTGAATTACTGTAGCTAGTCTTTCCAGACCCATTCCCGTATCTATATTAGGAAATTTTAATTTATTATAATTTCCATTATCATCCTTATCAAATTGTGTAAATACTAAATTCCAAACCTCTATTATTTTATCTTCATCTGATGCCCTCTGGAATTCTTCTGCTGAATTGATTGTTACATCTTCCTTTGCATAATGAATTTCAGAGCAGGGACCACAGGGGCCGCTGCCGTGTTCCCAGAAATTATCCTCTTTTCCCAGTCTAAAAATTCTGCTTTTATTAAATCCCACCTGATTTGTCCATATATCATATGCTTCGTCATCATCTAAATATATTGTTACATAAAGTTTATTCTCCGGCAGTTTTATTACTTTTGTCATAAATTCATATGCCCAGGCTATAGCTTCTTTTTTGAAATAATCTCCAAAAGAGAAATTCCCCAGCATTTCAAAAAAAGTACCATGTCTTGAGGTTTTGCCTACATTATCAATATCACCAGTTCTTATACACTTCTGGCATGTGGTAACTCTTTTAGATGGAGGTACCATAAGACCTGTAAAATACGGCTTTAATGGTGCCATCCCTGCGTTAATTAATAATAAACTCCTATCATTTTTTGGAACTAATGAAAACGAATTCATCATAAGATGCTGCTTGCTTTCAAAAAAATTAAGATATTCTCTCCTTATTTGGTTTAAGCCTAGATTTTCCATAATTAATCCTCCTGAAAAAAATAAAACTTTCGTCTTTTAAGGGACGAAAGTTTCGCGGTACCACCCTAATTATACACTTTCATGTATCTCTCTTTTAATATACTCTAAGACAGCTTCAATATAGGATAATAAAAGTTTACACCAGCCACTTTCTCTCTGTAATTATCATTCTATTTACTCGTTCTTATCATCGTATATATTGAATTATATTTTGATTATATTTTAATTAAATTTTATTGTCAATATTTATTCTATTCTTCATGTATATCATGTATATGTTCATGAATTGTTTCTGAATGATTTTTCATCTCATAGGGCTTTAATCCTTTTTTTATTCTGTAATCATTTATTGCTTTATGGATTCCCTCCTCTGCAAGTACGCTGCAGTGCATTTTTATAGGAGGAAGACCGTCTAATGCCTCTGCCACAGCTGTATTTGTAAGCTGCCATGCATCATCTACATCCTTTCCCTTTATAAGCTCTGTAGCCATGCTGGAGGATGCTATAGCAGAACCGCAGCCAAAGGTTTTAAACTTAGCATCTGTTACTACATCATTATCTATTTTAAGATATATTTTCATTATATCTCCGCATTTTGGGTTTCCAACCTCACCTATACCGTCAGCATTTTCTATTTCCCCTACATTTCTAGGATGCATAAAATGATCCATTACTTTTTCACTATATATCATTTCTTTCAACTCCTTTTTTAAAATCATCCCATAATGGCGACATATTCCGAAGTCTCTCTACTACCTTTGGAATAGTTTCAATGGCATAGTCAATATCCTCTTCGGTTGTATCTATTCCCAGAGTAAGCCTTAAGCTTCCATGGGCTATTTCATGTTTTAATCCTATTGCCAGAAGAACATGAGATGGGTCTAAAGATCCTGAAGTGCAGGCACTTCCGCTGGAAGCACATATTCCATAGCTATCAAGAAGAAGCAGTATAGATTCTCCTTCAATAAATCTAAAGCAGATATTAACGTTGTTTGGAAGCCTGTTTGTATCTCTTGGCCCATTAAGCCTTGAATATGGAACCTTAAGAAGACCATCTATTAATTTATCTCTTAATTTTTTTATTCTCTGACTTTCTTTAGGAATTTCAGATACTGAAATCTCTAAAGCCTTGCTGATACCTACAATTCCTGCTATGTTTTCTGTTCCTGCTCTTCTTCCCTTTTCCTGTCCGCCGCCGTGAATCAGATTGGATATTTTTACTCCTTTTCTTA
>Ga0172378_10001144_pt1 | contig 24207 bp, 17 predicted proteins | sample GrowelOW332metaG_FD_119755 | JGI IMG/M metagenome (GOLD analysis project Ga0172378, IMG submission 119755) | Groundwater microbial communities from an aquifer near a municipal landfill in Southern Ontario, Canada - Pumphouse #3_1 metaG | ecosystem: Environmental > Aquatic > Deep subsurface >... | reverse complement strand
TATTTATAAACAGATAAAATTATCGAATATCGAAAATAAAAAGAAAAAATGAAAGAATTTAAGTTCACCATAAACGGCAACAAATACAAAACTGAAATTGACAGTAATGACGGTAAAAATTATAATGTTCAGGTAAATGGTACTTCATATCAGGTAGAGTTGGAAGAGAACAAAACAAAAACCATTAATATAATTCCGCCTAAGGCTTATTCTGCACCGGTGTCGTCAACACAAAAAACTATACAAAAAGAAGTAGCTGTTAAATCATCAGAAAAAGGAACTAAAATAACGGCTCCCCTACCCGGCACTGTTATTAAAATATTGGTAAACGTAGGAGACACTGTAACAGCAGGGCAGAATATTATTATTCTGGAAGCAATGAAAATGGAAAATAGCATAACTTCTCATACAGATGGCAAGGTAATTTCAATCCTAAAAAACAGAGGAGACTCAACTCTGGAAGGAGAAACCTTAATTATAATAGGAGATTAATTTTATGGCAGCATTCGCAGATTTTGTTCTTTCACATATGATCGAATTCTTTCATTTTACAGCATTTTATAATTTTACTTTCGGTCATATAGTAATGATAGTTTTCGGCCTGATTTGTATTTATCTGGGCATTGAAAAGAAATTCGAACCTTTACTTCTTATTCCTATAGGAGTTGGTGTTTTAATAGGAAATATCCCTTTTGCACCAGGCTATCAGGTAGGAGTATACGAAACAGGAAGTACACTAAATTATTTGTACTTCGGAGTAATTAAAGGTATTTACCCACCATTAATATTTCTGGGAATAGGTGCTATAACCGATTTTTCGGCACTTATCTCAAATCCAAAACTAATTTTGATAGGAGCTGCAGCACAATTTGGAATATTTGCTACTTATTGTATAGCATTATCTCTTGGGTTTTCACCAACAGAAGCTGGTGCTATTGGTATAATAGGAGGTGCTGACGGACCAACGGCTATTTTCCTTTCTTCAAAACTGGCACCTGAATTAATGGGAGCCATAGCCATTTCTGCTTATTCTTATATGGCACTTGTTCCTGTAATACAACCTCCTGTAATGCGCTTTCTGACAACAAACAAAGAACGTGTTATACATATGCCAAAACCCCGCAAAGTTTCAAAAAAAGAAAAAATATATTTCGCTATTGCAGGATTATTACTTACTACATTTATAGTGCCTACGGGTATTCCGTTACTGGGAATGCTTTTCTTCGGAAATCTGCTTAAAGAAAGCGGAGAAACAGACCGTCTTGCAAAGACAGCAGGAGGTCCGCTTATTGATATTGTAACTATTTTATTAGGAATAACAGTGGGTGCTTCCACACAGGCTACAACGTTTCTGACAATAAAATCAGTTGGTATATTCGCAATTGGTGCTCTGTCTTTCTTTATTGCTACATCTACCGGAATTATTTTTGTTAAATTTCTGAATATATTTCTTAAGGAAGGTAACAAAATTAATCCTCTTATAGGAAATTCAGGTGTTTCTGCTGTACCTGACAGTGCCCGTGTTTCACAGAAACTCGGTTTGCAATATGACAGCACCAATCACTTGCTTATGCATGCCATGGGACCTAATGTAGCAGGAGTAATAGGCTCTGCTACCGCCGCTGGTATAATATTGAGTTTTTTGATGTAAAGTCTGTGTGATCCTGTATATAAGCACAAAGAAAAAGATATAATAAATTATTGATCAATGCAATCTGAAATAAACCTCAGATTGCGTTGATTTTTTTTTTGTATGTTTATTGATATCACTAATCATGTAATCCTTTCAGGATTAAAAATAAAAATATTTATTAAAATATATTTTTTTTAATCACTGCATTATCAGCAACATGAACTGTTATACTATGCTATTAGTTTAGTAATGCATTTTCTGAGCCAAAAACTAAGATTTGATTAACTCATAAAATCCGTAATGTTTGCAGTATAACACCCCTGAAGAATTGGACCAGAAGATTAATGGATTAACTTACTACAGGTGTTTTAACGATGCAATCCGTACTTAAAGATCTTCTGATAAACCTACTACGCAAAAATTAAACGTTTGATGAGGAAGGCCAATATTCGAGCGATCTATCCCAAACAACATTCCTTCGTTTTGGGATAAAAGATATATTTATCCATATCTGTTGCGTAATCTGGATATTGTCAGAACCAATCAGGTGTGGGAAAATATCATTATTTATATTCCATTAAAAAATAGTTTTATGTCTTTAACCGCTATAATCGAAGTCTTTAGCCGTTATATAGTTAACTGGAAATTTAGCAACTCTCTGGATGCTGGTTATTCTATTCGGGTTGTTAAAGAAGCAGTTACAATACACGTGATACCCCAGATTCTTAATAGTGATCAGATATGCCATTTCATATTTAAAGAATACATTAAAGATATTAAAGCAGAGCATATCTAAATTATTATTAATAGCAGAGGGATGGCACTGGATAACAATTATATTGAAAGATTTTGGAGAACAATAAAATATCAGTACATTTATCTTAAGCATGTAAATATATGGTCTGGAATCATAAAAAAGAATTAAAAAATTTATAGAATGATATCACAATAGAGACCATCAAAGAATTAATAAAATGAAAACAAATTTAATATATTATAATGCAGCTTAAATTCAACTTAAAAACAAAGATTTATGGTCCAACATAATCAGGATATTATACAGATTAAAAAAATAAAACTATTTTTAACGGCAATATTGCCAATCAAACCTGTCTGGTTCCAAAAATACCCTATTTTCGAGGAGTTGAGAAAATGTGTTTATCGGAGTGGACTCAATAATTTTGTCATTTTTGAAAAATAACAACTCAAATATCAAATTTGTCCGACTTTTGAAGAAAGGAGATATGGCAGCTTTCGATACTATTTATAATAAATATTGTCACAAGCTATATGCGTTTGTCTTGATATATCTTAAACAAAAGGAAGATGCAGAAGAGATTGTCCAGGAAGTTTTTATAAAAATTTGGAACTCAAGGAACAAAATTGATATTTATGCTTCTTTTGAATCATTTTTATTTACAATAGCCTACAACAGTACAATGAGTTTGCTGCGTAAAAGAATGACTGAATTTAAATCGAGAATGTATCTAAAATCTATACAACAAGTCGAAGTATCAGAAAATATTATTGATGAAATGCAATTTATTGAGTTAAATGAAAAGGTACAGTCTCTGCTGAAACAAATAACTCCGCGGCAAAAAGAAATTTTTCTTTTAAGTCGTGAGGACGGATTAACACATAAAGAAATAGCCAGTAAATTAAAAATTTCAGAAAGTACTGTAAATAACCATTTGGTAACTACTTTAAAATTTTTAAAACTTCACATTGATAATAGTTTGTTTGTCAGTGTTTTATTTTTTTATTTATTTTTATCATAAAAAAATAGATTACTCTTAGTTACAATTGTTTGCTTGTGCGTAATATTATTAAATAGACCGGACGTAATGATACATTTTAGCTTCATGGGTTTAGTTAAATACATTCCTGTTTATGTAATAAATCTAATGTTGAAATGATGATGAATAAAAAAATTCTGATAAAATATATAAACAATAAATGCTCAGATGAAGAATTTGAAGATTTTGCCAAATGGATAGAATCTCAAAAAAAGGATGAGAAGCGCTGGAGATTAATTTCAGAGCACTGGAGAAATTTCGAGTCATGGTATGAAAAAAAAGATGAAAAAAAGTATAGTGCTCTTCTTGATAGGATTCACCATAAAATTAACCTTCAAAACAGAAAAAATACAAACAGCAAAGTTATTATAATATCAAGAGCCGCAAGATGGTTTAGCCGGGCGGCAGCAGTTCTCTTTATTCCCTTACTCACAATTTTATTTTATTTACTATCGAACAGTAATTTTCGAATGGATAAATTCACCGACGTATCGGCTGATTCGATTGAGGTCATTGCTCCAATAGGCTCACGAACAATTGTGCAATTAACAGATGGGACAAAAGTGAACCTCAATTATGGCAGTCGCATTAAATATCCACAAAACTTCAAAGGGAATACACGGGAAATTACATTGTCCGGTGAGGGTTATTTCGATGTGGCACATAATCCTGACAAACCTTTTATTGTTAAAGCAGGAAAATTAAATATAAAGGCACTAGGTACTGAGTTTAATGTACATGCATATCCTGAAGACGACATTATTACAACAACACTAATCAAAGGGAAGGTAATAATTGATAAAAAACTACATGATAATAAAATTGAGCATATTGTATCAATGGTTCCGGATCAGCATATAACTTATAATCTGACTTCTGATAAAGTTGTATCACAAATGGGGAGTGTTGATAAATATATTGCATGGAAAGATGGCAGAATGATATTTGATAATTCTTCTATAACCTTTATTGCCAAAGAGCTTAGTCGTAAATTTAATGTTGATATTGAAGTTGCAGATAATATTAAGGAGTTGACTTATACCGTAACATTTGTTAATGATCCTCTTTACCTTATTCTGGATTTAATGACAGAAACAGCGCCAATTTATTATAAACGGTTTCCGCGTATCAGACATTTTGACAATACCTTTTCAAAACAAAAGATAAGAATAGAAAAACGTAAATAAGTTAAACCTAACTAATAAAATTATTTGCCTATGATATAAGAAACAAAATCAGGGAAATGTTACAGCACTTCCCTGATAATAAATATCCACCCTGTAAAATTCAGGGCAATTCTTAAATAAATCAATACAAAAGTATGAAAAAAAATTATGATTGGCGATGGAATGCTAAATTTACATTGCTGCAAAAATTATTTAGAATTATGAAAATAACAACTTTTTTGATTTTAATTTCTATAAGTTGTGTTTTTGCGGGTAAAACTTATTCCCAAACAAAAGGATTAAATCTTAATCTTAAAAACAGTACTATAAAAGAGGTGCTTAAAAATATTGAAGAACAGAGTGACTTTTGTTTTATGTACAGTGAAAAATTGGTTAATGTAAATCGTAAAGTTTCAATTAACATTAAAAATAAAAAAATCAACGAAGTCCTCGATAATCTATTTGTTGGATCAAACGTGAATTACAAGATAAGAAATCGTTTTATCTTGCTTACAAAGTCAGGAAATAATAATATGACTCAACAGAAAAAAACAATTTCAGGTAAGGTGACTGACTCGTCAGGAGAACCACTCCCTGGTGTAACTGTTGTTATTAAAGGTACAACCAGTGGAACTATTACCGATTCAGACGGTAATTATAACCTTGCCGAAGTTCCCGGGGGAGCAACCTTGCTATTCTCTTTCGTTGGTATGAGAAGTCAGGGAATTGCCGTAGTTGGCAAAAGTATGATTAATGTAAAGATGCAGGCAGAAGCAGTAGGCATTGAAGAAGTTGTAGCTATTGGATATGGAGTACAGAAAAAAGTAAATTTAACTGGTGCCGTTGATGTCGTTTCAGGAAAAGAACTTGAAGCCAGGCCTGCATCAAATGTGTCTTTGCTTTTGCAGGGAACTTCTCCAAACTTGAATATTTCTCTAAATAGTATGGGTGGTGAACCAGGAGCAGCTCAAAAAATGCAAATCAGGGGTATAGGTTCAATTTCTGGCAATTCTAGTCCATTAATTTTGGTTGATGGAGTAGAAATGGCGATAAATTTAATTGATCCTGAATCAATTGAAAATATTTCTGTTTTAAAAGATGCATCATCCTGTGCAATTTATGGCTCGCGTGCTGCCTTTGGTGTTGTTTTAATAACAACAAAAAGTGGAACTAATCAGCCAATAAAAATAGAATATACCAACAATTTATCCATTGTGAATCCTATATATGTGCCCTCAATGGAAAGTTCTCTTGTATATGCTACAGCATTTAATCAGACAATGGCAAATTCTAACTTAGGTCCTAAATTCCCTCAAGAACAGGTGGATAGGATTGCGGGTTATATTGATGGTACATATACAAATGAATACGATGTTAACAATCCCCCCACTTCTTTATGGAGAGGAAGGCATAATGGAAATGCAAATTATAATTGGACAAAAGAATATTACAAATCCCAATCATTTCATCAAAAACATAATATTAATATAAGCGGAGGTGATGGCAAAACACAATATTATTTTACTACCGGATTATATGACGAACCCGGATTATATAGTTGGGGGGACGATGGATACAAAAGATATAATGTTTTAGCAAATATTAAATCACAAATTACCGATTGGATTAGTTTTAATTTCAATACTAAATATGCAAGAACTGAAACAGATAATCCTATAGGAATGGTTGGACTGTCAAGGACATATACCTGGTCGCAGTTTATTGATTTTTGGCCTACAATGCCAAAATATAATATTGATGGCACTATTGCGAACCCTCTTATCCAAGTTTTAGAAAATGGCGGGAGAATTAAAAATCAACAACATGACCTTTGGATGAATGCTGGAATTGAATTAGAACCGATAAAAGGCTGGAAAACAAATATTAAATACAATTATAATACTCGTTGGGGTTCTGAAACGGAAAATCCGATACCGGTTCCTGTCCCACTTCCAAATGGAAAGTTCGGAAACATTGGTAGTTCGCAATCCGGATATGAAGAAACTTTAAATCATGGGCAGTATACTCTTTTTAGTTTATATTCATCATTTGAGAAAACCATTGGGAAACATTATTTTAAAGCTTTAGCAGGATATGAGCAAGATACTGATTTTAACAGAGGTCTATATGGTACAAAAATGGAATTAATAACAACAGATGTCCCTTCAATAAGTACGGCATTAGGCGACTATACTGTTGATGATTGGATTAATCATTGGTCTACCCAAGCAGTATTTGGCCGGTTAAATTATAATTTTGATGAAAAATATTTAATAGAGTTTAGTGCACGTTATGATGGGTCTTCAAGATTTGCAAAAGGGTCAAGGTGGGGATTTTTCCCATCAGTTTCAGCAGGTTATAATATTGCAAAGGAAAATTTCTGGTCTTCTATTGAGCCCTATATCAATACATTAAAAATTAGGGCTTCATACGGGTCATTGGGTAATCAGAATGTTTCAAATTATTTGTACTTATCACGAATCCCTGTTGCGTATAGACGTAATACAAGTAGTTATTCTAATCCAGGTTATATACTAGATGATGAAGTGCCTTTATATGCAGGGACTCCGAATCTTATAAGTAACGAGTTAACATGGGAAACAATAACCACATTAGATTTCGGAATAGATGCCGAATTTATTAATCACCGTTTAAATATGGGTTTTGACTGGTACAATCGGAAAACTCATGACATGTTAGGTCCTTCCGAGACTCTTCCATCTGTTTTGGGTACTTCTGTTCCATTAAGAAATAATGCTGAATTATCAACAAAAGGATTTGAATTATCAATTAGCTGGAAAGATCGAATTTCATCTGACCTTTCTTATGATGCACGATTTACACTAGGAGACAGTCAAACAACAATTTTAAAATACTTTAATGAAAACGGTTTAATAGACAAATGGTATGAAGGTAAAAAATATGGAGAGATATGGGGGCTTACAACTGATGGGATAATTCAAACAGAGGGTGAAAAAATGTCAGATCAATCTTTGTATTTTGCTACATGGGGACCAGGTGATATAAAATATAAGGATCTTAATAATGATGATATTATTGACGAAGGATCAAGAACTCTTGATGACCATGGTGATTTATCAATTATTGGAAATTCTACTCCTCGGTTTAACTTTAGTTTTTCTGGAGGAATAAACTGGAAAAATTTTGATTTTAATATGCTTTGGCAAGGAATAGGCAAGCGTGAGATAGCCCCTAAATCTTCATCTGAGTATTTTTGGGGATTAAATAGCGGTACAAATAATTCAGCATTGCTTAAAGATGGACCTGCATTAGACTATTGGCGTCCAGCTGACGAAACGAATATTTTAGGACCTAATACTGATTCTTATTTCCCAAAACCATATTTTTCTAATGAAAGGAATAAAAATATTAGAACTCAAAGCAAGTATATTTTAAATGCAGCCTATTTACGTTTAAAAAATTTGCAGGTGGGTTATACAATTCCTAAAGATATTCTAGAGAAGACCTTTATTGGTCATGCAAGAATCTATTTTTCAGGAGAAAATCTTTTGACATTTTCGAAATTGCCAAAACTATTCGAACCTGAAACATTTGTATCTTCAAATCCATCTGATGGTGGTGTTGATTTGGGTGAAATATATCCAATTACGCGAATGTTTTCATTTGGTGTATCCCTAACATTTTAAAAAATAATTAAAAATTCAGTAATTATGAATTATTTTAAAATAATTATCAGTTTGATTGTATCAAGTATAATACTTGGTGCATGCCAAAACGATCTTTTGGATAAATATCCTTTGGATCAGGTAACGTCTGCAGCCTTTTTTAAAAAATCTAATGATTTAAAACTTTATACAAATCAATTTTACGATCGGGGAAATTTCCCAGAAAGGAAGTTAACTTCCCAATGTGATCTTGGATATGATACCAACATCGATGAAAAGTCTGTTAATACTGTTTTGCAAGGAACAAGAACTGTTCTTTCGGGTTCAGCTTTCAATTATACGTCAATAAGAAATGTCAACTATTTTTTTGATAATTACAAAAAATGTGAAGATGATTTCGATGATTATAAACAGTATGTCGGAGAGGCACATTTCTTCAGAGCATTTTTTTATTTTGAGCTTTTAAAAAAATATGGAGGTGTTCCATGGATTACTAGCAGTCTTGATTTAGATTCTCCTGAACTTTATGCTTCACAAGATCCTCGAAATGTTATTGCAGATAATATTATTGCAGATTTAGATAGTGCCACAATGTATTTAACAGATGACAAAACCAATGGATGTTCAAGAATTAATAAATGGATAGCACTTTTACTTCAATCCAGAGTTGCCCTTTACGAAGGGACATGGGAAAAATATCATGCTAATGACCCATTTGGCGTTAGTAGTCCACAACCAGAAAAATATTTAACTAAAGTTATTGAAGCCGCAACAGCAATTATGAAATCTGGTCTTTATGATATTTATTCAACAGGCAATCCAACCTCCGATTATGTCGATTTATTTGGGTTACGGGATTATTCTTCAAATTCAGAGGTTATGTTCTGGACTAAAATGGATCTGGATTTAGGTATTTATAGCCATCGCAAGCTTTCTTATTTGGAAACCCCTATGGGTTTTGGGTTAACCAAGTCAATGGCAGACTCATATCTTTGTACTGATGGTAAGCCAATAACAATAAGTCCCCTTTTTAAAGGGTATAGTTCAATTATGACTGAGATGAAAAATCGGGATCCCCGCTTTTATCAAACTATTTTTACTCCCGATGCTGCATGGCTTATTGATGATGGTATAACAACAACCTGGGATGAATTATATACCAATAAATTATTTTCAAATTCAACTTATGCGTGTCCAACAGGTTATGTCAGGCGTAAAGATTACAATCCTTATACAAAATACCACGACCTAAATTTTGAATCAACTCCATCTCTTCAATACCGATATGCAGAGGTTTTACTTAATTTTGCTGAAGCTAAGGCAGAGTTAGGTGAAATTAACCAATCAGATATTGATATTTCTATCAAAAAACTCAGAGACAGGGTAGGTATGCCGAATTTAATTCTTAATAATATTGTACCAGACCCCAATTGGAATTTTCCTGATTTGTCACCAACATTAAATGAAATTAGGCGTGAACGAAAAATTGAACTTGTTATTGAAGATTTGCGTTGGGATGATATTGCAAGATGGGCAGCTGCAGACGAACTAATTGTTGGTAAAAGGCCTAAAGGAGAAATGGCTTCCCAGTTTGCAATAACACCTGAGTATCCAGTCGATAGTGAAGGCTTTATGGATCCATTTAAAAAGGTGTTGCCAAATGGTTATGGTTTTAAAATAAACCGCGATTATCTGTCTCCAATTTCAAAACAGGAATTGAAGATAAATGAAAATCTTGTACAAAATCCCGGTTGGGAAGATTAATATGGGAGTTAACTTTTAAAAAATTATTTTAAATTATACCTTTTTGTTATAGGCAAGCCCAAAGAACTTGCCTATAATAGGTTATTGTTTTAATTGTTTCGACTTTTAACCATAATGAAGCGTAATTTTTAATTTAATCTTTAGTAAATGGGGTTCGGGTTGGTACAGTTCGCATAGCGAATTACATTAACCCAATGTTTTCAGTCTGTCCCTAAGGGCAGACTGATTGCACCAACCCGAACCCCATTATCTGCAAGTCCGAAGGGATTGCAGATAATGTATAAATTTGAAATGCTGTTGTATACAAAAGTAATTTAGTGGTTATTCGTAAAGAGATATTAATAATTAGCAATAATATTTCTAATTATTAATTATTATAAAACGTAAATATTGCGAATGGATAAGGACTGATCTATAAATAAATGAGTCATGACAGATTATATATGCCTAAGCTTTTGAAATTTATGAATATGACCATCGTCCATCTGATGATGAGATAGGATGCCTTTCTCCATGTTGAATAATTGATTTTGTTAAACCATTTATTTTTATGTGTATACTTTCCCTCAATAATAAAATAGCAAAAATAAAATGCAGTTATGTGAGATATACTAATAAAAATATCAAATATTCACGTTATTTTCGATGCAATTGTTTTTCGAGATAAAGAAGTTGCATTTCAAGAATATATTAACCAATTTAAATAAGTAATTAATGAAGACAAAACAAAATATTTATTTTTTTATTCTTCTAATATTCGTTACGTTTACTAACATTCAGGCGAGTAACAAAGTAACAATAGCGACTATTGGTTCAGAGAAACCTTCTTTTGGAAAGAATCAGGAGCCACAAAAAATGGTGGATCAGATGATCGAATTTTGGCATGGACAATTTAAGGCAGTCCTTCCATACAATCCGGACCTTATTGTTTTAACAGAGGCTTGTGACCGTCCATCTGGGATGTCTGTGAATGAACAATTTAACTACTTCAAGGTACGAAAAAATCAAATTTGGGATTATTTTGCATCGGTTGCTAAAACTAATAATTGCTATATTGCTTTTGGAACAAAATGGGAAGAAAAAGATGGTACCTGGCGAAATTCCTGCGTGGTTTTGGATCGGAAAGGAAAGACAGCAGGTATTTACAATAAAAATTTTCCTACAATTGGTGAGATGGAAGCAGGGATAAAAGCCGGTAATGAAGCCCCAATTATTCAGTGTGATTTTGGACGTCTGGCATGTGCTGTTTGTTTTGACCTTAATTTTGATGAATTAAGGCAGAAATATGAAAAAGAGAAACCTGACATCATTGTGTTTCCTTCGATGTATCATGGAGGCCTTGTACAAAGTAACTGGGCATATTCATGCAGGTCTTTTTTTGTGGGTTCTATGGGATTTGAAGATTTGCCTTCTGAGATACGCAATCCTCTGGGTGAAGTAGTTGCATCCAGTACCAATTATTTTCATTATGCGGTGACTACTGTAAACCTTGATTCGCGTCTTGTACATCTCGATTATAATTGGGGCAAACTCCGGGCAATGAAAGAGAAATATGGGAAGGCTGTTACAATAACAGACCCGGGAAAATTAGGAGCAGTTTTGGTTACCAGCGAACATGAAAATATAAGTATAGACCAGATGATAAAAGAGTTTGATATTGAATTGTTAGATGATTATTTTAAAAGATCACGAGAGTTTAGGCTTAAGCAAATAAGGAAGAGATTTTAGATTATTATTTAAAAGAAATAGTCTGATTAGAGGTGTGAAAAGACAAATAGTATTGAGTTTATTTATGCAAATTTGTTTATTGGCCTGATAAATATTGCCTTTCAAAAGCTATTAGCCGGCAAAACATAAAAATCATAAAATTATTTGTGGCATAAGGATTTACGTAGTTTATGAATTTATAGTGGAATACTAATTAAAGACACAATATGAAAACAAATTTTATAAGAATTATCTTTTTTACCATAATTACAATTAGTGCTTTTTCCTGTTCTAAAAAACAAACAGAAACAGGACTAGGAGATATTATAATCGAGAATTCCGAATTTCGTTTGATTATCGGGGCAAATGCCCGGGCTAAAAGTTTGCTTTATAAACCTACCCAAAAGGAGTGTCTCCAAATGGGCTGTAATACTCCGGTTTTTTCTCTTACGCAATACCGCCCATACGATAACGAACTATTCCTTACTTACCCTGCAAAACAAAAAACTTTTAACGCAGATACAATATATTGGAAAGGCAAAGACCTTGTTGTGGGCTTCGAATTGGAAAATTACCTTGCAACAATCAGTGTAAATAATACAGATGATTATATTGCATTCGAATTAAAGGGTTTTGATTATAGAATAGAGAAATTTGGCGTAAAAAGAAAAACTGAAATAGACGAGTTCACATTATTGCAACTTCCTATACGCAATCGTACTTATTTTGGTGAATGGCTGAATGTGTCATGGGACAATAATATTGCGGTAAATCTCTTAGCTACCGGCCCCTATACCAAAATTGATACTGAAGCCCGCGATGGTTATCATATCATGCGAGCCGGTATGCAAGCTGATGTAAAAATAATGAATGTTGGGGCCGCGCTTATAACTACCTCCAAAGACAAACTTTTAAGCTGTATTGATAAGCTTGAAGCTGATTATAAACTTCCACGAGGGGTACAAAGCCGTAAAAAAGAGGAATATAAATATTCATATTACGAGCTTCGAAATGTTACCACGCAAAATATCGATGAACATATTGCCTATGCCAAACAAGGCGGGTTTCATGCAATGGTTGTTTATTATAGGGCTTTTGCCGCTTCAATGGGGCATTTTCTATGGAATCCTGAATATCCTAACGGTATGGCCGATTTAAAAGAAATAACAGGTAAAATCGAGGCAGCCGGGATGATTGCCGGATTTCATATTCATTATAATAAAGTATCTAAAAATGACTCCTATGTCAGTCCAGTTCCTGATTCAAGATTAAATCTCAGGCGTATTTTCACACTTGCAGAACAGGTTGACCATCAATCTACAATTATTAGCGTTGAAGAAAATCCTGAAGGCTGTACGATGGAAGATGGACGGAGGTTCTTGAAAATAGGTAACGAACTGATAACCTATAATGATTATTCTATTCTTCCTCCATACCAATTTACCGGGTGCAAAAGAGGGCAATTGGGTACTAAACAATCCAAATTTGAAAAAGGTTTAAAATTGGGATTGTTGGATGTTGATACCTGGCCTTTATTTGTCAGAATTGACCAAAAAACAAGCATTCAAAAAGAAATTGCCGAAAGGATAAGTAAAATATGTGCCGACGCAGGTTTCAAATTTATCTATTTTGACGGAGCCGAAGATGTCCCTCCCCCTTACTGGTACACGGTATCAAAAGCGCAACTGGAAGTATATAATTGTCTCGATACTAAGCCATTGTTTTCGGAAGGGGCTGAAAAATCGCATTTTAGCTGGCATATAATAACCAGAGGGAATGCCTTTGATGTGTTTCCTCCAGAATATATAAAAGAAGCAACAAAAAAACATCCGTGTTTTGCGGCTAAATACATTGCACAGGATTTCTCTTCCATTAACTTTGGGTGGGTTAACTATATCGCACCAAATAAAAAAACGATAGGAATGCAGCCGGACATGTTTGAATATGTTTGCAGTCGCGGTGCTGCCTGGAATTGCCCCATTTCATTAATGGGAAAATTAGATCAATTAAAGTCGCATCCACGGACGCCCGATAATCTGGAGGTTATCCGTCGATGGGAAGAAGCAAGGATAAAAAACTTTTTTACTGAAAAACAAAAAGAAGAATTGAAAGACCTTGAGCAAGAACACATTTTGCTTATAAATGAAAAAAGTAAATTTGAATTGTTGCCATATTCTCAGATACCCAATATTGCTAATGGGAATAAAAAAATACGTGCCTTTATTTTTGACCGCAATAATAAAACCTGTGTCGTTTACTGGCATACTTCGGGAGAAGGAATTCTCGAACTGCCTGTAAGTTCTGATAATATTAAGCTTTTCGAAGAATTGGGAAAAGAAATCCCATTGAGAGGGAATAAAAAAAGCACTACTGTTCCCGTTGGATCAAGGCGTTATATTCAATTTAATTTATCCCAGGAAGAAGTAATTAATTTATTCGCCAATGCAAAAGTGCAATAAAATGCTCCGGAATACGTTGCTAATATCCGAACGGCCACCAAAGGACTTTGATTGGGATATGTGGTTTGGCACCAAATTTTACCGCCCTACCAATATAATATTGTCTCTTATATGTTTCGTTGATGGGAAAAATACGACAACCAGACACTTAATAACAGGGTACACTCCTTCGATCTGATCAGTTGGTCGTTAAACGAAAAAGACCCTGTTTTCATTACTTCGCTGGGCGGTATATATACCATTGATGCAGACCATATTTAATTTCCTTCTGAAGTGATGGCGCCTTTTACGCAGTTGGAAGCTAGTTAAGGAAGTTTGTTGAATGACTGTTTTCTTGAATTGAGGGGAACGAACGGAACACTTTATTGTGAATAGAATAATGGATTTAGAATTGCCCCAATCTCTAGGGGGCAGTTTCAAACTTGGAACAAATTGATGGACGCCGAAAATTACAAGGTTCCATTGCAGGAGACGGGAAATTGTTTGATGACACTTATGCCGATCCAGGAGCAAAATTGGTTCGCAATTTTATCGATTGTGTAAAATTGCGTGAAATGCCTATAGTTTCGTTGGAGGAAGGACATCTTTCGACGAATATGGTCACTTGGCAACAATTTCATTAAATGTGAATTAAACCCTGAAATGGGATGCCAAAAAAAAATTGTCACAAATTGCGACAAGGCAGATGAAATGCTGTTCTATGAATATCGTAACCATGAAAATTATAACAGTAAATTATGAATACAAATCGTTGTTCATTTATCCTTAAAAAATCATTGATTGACCTGGGAGGAATGGTTCGCTCCCAAATTTTGATTGCGAAACAATCATATGTAGCAGAAGGCAAGAGAGTTGGGATGATTGGTTTAGATACGTCCCACTCTGTTGCTTTTACGAAAGCACTGAATAGCCCTTCGGAGAAGTTAGAATTCAACGGTTACAAAGTTGTTGCGGCCTACCCATATGGAAGCAGAGAGATAGAAAGCAGTTTTAAAAGAATTCCTGGTTACATTGAAGAAGTTGAAAAGTACGGTGTTGAAATCATGGAATCAATCAATCAACTCCTTGAAAAAGTAGATGTTATTTTATTGGAAACAAATGATGCCCGTCTGCATTTGGAACAGGCATATCCTGTGTTCAAAGCAGCGAAACGTATGTTTATCGACAAACCTTTTGCTGCATCTTTATCTGATGCAATAGCAATTTATAAAGCTTCAAAGTTGTATAACGTGCCTGTTTTTTCATCTTCTGCGCTACGGTATATAGAAGGAGCCGAAGATATTCATGCGGGCAAGATAGGTAATGTATTAGGGGCAGATACTTATAGCCCTGCTAAAATTGAAAAAACGCATCCTGATCTTTTTTGGTATGGAGTTCATGGGGTGGAAATACTTTTTACTGTTATGGGAACCGGTTGCGAAAAAGTGATTAGGATATCCACTGAAGATACTGACGTAGTAGTTGGCACATGGCAAAATAATCGTATCGGTACATTTCGGGGGACTCGTAATGGTAAACATGGATATGGGGGAACTGTCTTTGGTGAGAAAGAAATAATACATCTGGGCGAATTCAAAGGTTATAATCCTCTTTTACATAAAATCGTTAATTTTTTTGAAACGGGGATACCTCCTGTTACGCCGGAAACGACACTGGAGATTATAGCCTTTATGGAAGCAGCAGAGGAAAGTAAACACAACGGGGGTATTTCTGTGGAAATAAAAAAAGTAATGGACAAAGCAAAACAGAAAAATAAGTAACATTAATTAGTATAAACGTAATAGAATAATTATGGAAAATTCAAGAAGAAAATTTATAAAGACATCGGCAGCAGGAACTGCAGCCGTTTTAGCCGGGGGGATACTTCCCGGATTCAGTGCTAGAAGTTACAGCCGCATCATAGGAGCCAATGAAATAGTCAACGTAGCTGTTGCAGGGATTAAAAGTCGTGGTGGTTATTATTACGGTGGAACCGGACATACCGCAAATTATACAAAGATTAAAAATTCGAGAGTAGTTGCTGTTTGTGATGTTGATGAGAATCTTTTCCCTATTGAAATAGGGCAAATTGTTAAACTCGGGGGAGATAAACCAAAAGCAGTCGTTGATTTCCGTGACTTATTGGACGATAAAGACATTGACGCTGTATCTATTGCTACACCAGACCACTGGCATGCGCTTCAAACCATTTGGGCATGCCAGGCCGGGAAGGATGTATATGTTGAAAAACCACTTTCCTGGTCAATTGAAGAAGGAAGAAAAATGGTAGAAGCAGCTAGGAAGTATAACAGGATTGTGCAGATAGGAACGCAATACCGGAGCAATAGAATGACGAAAAAAGCAATACAATTGCTTCAGGATGGGATTATAGGAGATATCTATATGGGTCGGGCAACAATTTTTGGTCACAGGCGTAGTATTGGACGAGTAGCCAACAGCCCTATTCCTAAAGGTGTCCACTGGGACATGCACCGTGGGCCGGCGCCAATGATTCCGTTCAATACAAACCATTTTCATTATAACTGGCACTGGTACTGGGATACAGGTACCGGAGAATTTGCCAATAACGGAGTTCATTATATTGATAGGATCAGGGTGGCGATGAAAAAGAATGAACACCCTATTAAAATAAGTTGTTGCGGAGGTTTCTATGCCAATGATTCTGACCAGGAAGTACCTGATCTTCAGGTAGGAACATACGAATATGCAGATGGGAAAATAATCGAACTTGAAGTCAGGAGTCTATACTCGCCCCAGGAAGAAGAAAACATCACTTTCTTTGGCAAAAATGGGTATGCAATACTGGGCGCAAATAGTTTTAAAACATTTGTTAAAAAATCCGACCAAAATCTGACTAAAAGTGATGAGCAAAGCTCAAAAAAATTGGGAGAATTACAAAGTATGGTTTTGACTATGGATGATCTCGAACGTGATTCTGTGCGGGAAGAATATGAAAACAACAAAATTGAATATCATTTTGTAAATTTCCTTGATTGTGTAAGGAGTCGCAGAAGAGAGGACTTGAATTCTGAAGTGGAAGGAGGGCACATATCAACTGTTTTAGCACACCTCGGTAATATTGCATATAAAACAGGCAGGAAACTTATATTCAACGGGAAAACAGAAAGGTTCGTAAATGATGAGGAAGCCAATAATTACTTATCCAGGAAGGAATACCGTAAACCTTATGTTTTGCCGGGTAAGGTATAATTTATCAATAAAACCAGAGCAATGTACAGAAGAAAGTTTTTAAAAAATGTTAGAGTATTTGGCGCATTAGGAACACTGAACTCATTACCAGTTTCATGCTTGACAGGGCAGCCCCGGAAAATTCGAATAACAAATACGGCATGGGATGTTGAAAAAGAGCCTTTAATTCAGTCATTTGGTTTTAAAGGTGGTTATCTGACAGAACTCTGGCAAAGTGTTGCCCGTGTAACAGGTTCATCCGGAGAAAGAGTTATTGGATTGGGCACACAAAGTGTACTATGGTCCGATAGCGGAGTCTTTGCAAACAATTCAGAAACCGATGGTAATTCAATGATGTTTTCCGTTACAAAAAAAGCATTGGAAATGATTACTGGACAGGAGTTCAACAATCCAATATCCCTGTTGGAAAGTATTATTGACGAGGTTTATGAATATGGGAAAAAAATAACCGGAAAACCTGATTTACGTAAAACCTTTGCCTTGAATGCTCTGGTTCCTGTTGATAATGCCCTTTGGTTGCTTTATGCCCGTGAAAACGGGATTACAAATTTCGACAAAATGATACCTAAGGAGTACCGTTCAATTTTTTCTGAACAACATGAGCGGATTGCAGCCATACCATTGATATCTTACGATACCACTCCTTCTCAGCTAAAAGAAACGGTGAATGATGGTTATTTTTTTATGAAAATAAAAATTGGTCAGCCGGGCACTCAAGAAGAAATGCTGGAAAAAGATAAAGTGCGTTTAACGGAGATACATGATGCTATCGGCCATTACAAAACGCCGTATACGAAAAACGGAAAGCTGTCATATTATTTTGATGCGAATGGGAGATATAAAACAAAGGATCTATTTTTCAGGTTTTTAGACCATGCAAAAAAAATAGGTGCGTTCGAACAAATCGCTATCATCGAGGAACCTTTTCCCGAAGAAATGGAGATTGACGTTACCGACATCCCTGTAAGGTTAGCATCTGACGAAAGTGCGCACACCGATGTTGATACCATAAAACGAATACAAATGGGGTATCGCGCCGTTGCATTAAAACCAATAGCCAAAACATTGAGCATGACCATGAAAATTGCCAAAGTTGCAACAGACCAAAATATTCCTTGTTTTTGTGCCGATTTGACCGTAAACCCTATTTTAGTAGAATGGAACAAAAATGTGGCTGCACGGTTGAAATCTTTTCCCGGGTTAGGCAATTTAGGATTGCTTGAAAGCAACGGGCATCAAAATTATCAGAATTGGAGTAAAATGTTAGGATACTTGCCAACTCACAGGAAGCCCTGGGTGGAGGTAAATAATGGATTATATGCTACAGGGGACGAATTTTTCAGTAATGGAGGAGGTATATATGAGGAATCTGAACACTACAAAAACCTGTTTGTTTAAAACCGGATCAATCTTATATTTAGCAAATATTTAAAATTAGATATTAAAGTAGCATTGTCAGATTCGATTCAATATAAAAAAAATGTATGGCTGCTTTACTACATGGCTTGACCAGAAAATGATACCCGGTGCTTTAGGATTGGGTTTGTATGACAGGCAGGGGGATATTGTCCGGAGTTACTTCACTTGCTACAGTCCTAATTGGAGTTCTGGCAGGTCATTGGTTACGCTCGTATAGTGTTAGAAACACTAAATGTTTGTTTTCAAGGCTTTCGAAATCAAAAAAAGTGGAGTTTACCAGCGTAATCGAGCTTTTTTTATGAGAGTAACGCAGAAAACGAACTTTATGGACGGACACAAAATAGATATTATGGGATGCATTTTAAATTACGCCCTATTCAGTAAAAGTATTCCTATATATTCAAAAAATATTATTCATTATGTGCTGAAAAGGCACTTGTAAATTCTTTTATAATGAAATTAAAAAAATCAAAATTAATCCCGGAACTTGATGCAGGATTATTATCCTTTGATGTTGGCTTGCCTGATAAATCAGTTAAGGAATGTACCGGGTCTGACATTAACATTGCAGTTGGAGATGCTTTGAACGTACTAACCCCGTTTATTAATGAAACAGCAACTGTTTGCATCATAGTTGATGATTATACCCGTTCAACGCCAACAGCCGAAATCCTTTCTTTCCTAATGCCGGCCTTAGATAAAAAAGGCATTAAAAAAGATAATATTTTTTTCATGTTTGCATCCGGTACGCACCGGTTGATGAATGAAAAGGAGAAACGTGCACGTTTATCTGATGATATTTTTGAGAACTACCGTTCAATGGATCACCATTTTTTCGACAAAAACCATTTAGTACAGAAAGGAAGTTTTGATGATGGTACTCCTATTTTTGTTAATAAACATGCAATTGAAGCGGATATCAGGATTGCTATAGGAACAATAGTTCCTCATATGCCTGCCGGATTTTCCGGTGGTGCTAAAATGCTTTTACCGGGTATAGCCGGAAAGGATACCGTTTATCATATGCACGTTGTAGGTGCTCTTGACCCGAAACAGGCTATTGGAGTAACCAATACTCTTCCAAGAAAGTTTATGGAGACTTTTGCTGCTCATACTGCCGAGCCATTTGCCATTATCAATGTGATTTTAAATGCCGATGATACGCCTGTTGGAATTGTTGGAGGGCATTATATCGAGGCGCACAGGCGTGGTGTTGAAATTGCTAAAAAAACCTATTTTGTAGAAGTACCTGAATTGGCAGATCTGGTAGTATCTGATACGAGAGACCACGATGCTGATATGACTCAGGCAAATAAAGGTCTTTTTTCTGCTGCCCTTGCTGTTAAAGAAGGTGGTGGTATTTTGTTGGTTACTAATTGCCCTGATGGCGTTTCACCTGTACATGGTAAAGAGATGCTGGATTTTGGCAGGTTAACTAACCCTGAAGTAGAAAAAGCTCTTGAGACGGGCAAAATTAAAGATCCAATGTCTGCTATCGAAGTGCTTCATAATAACGTTGTAAGGAGAAAAGCAAAGTTGTACCTGTACTCTCCGAATATCACAAAAGAAGAGGCTGAACAAATGAATTTTGAATATGTAGGTAACTTGAAAGAATTTATTGAAAATTACAAATCCAAAGGGCAAAAAATAGGGCGTTTAAGGTCGTCAACTTTTATTGTTCCTTATATAAATAATACTAATGAACAAACAATCGTATCTGATAATTAGGAATGGAACTGTATTAACGCCGGAACGTGAAATTAAGGACGGTATAGTAATAGTTCTTGGTGATAAAATAGTAGATATTGGCAAACGTGGAGAGGTTGAAGAACCTGTAAATTCTGAAATAGTAGATGCCAGCAATGGATATATTTCTCCCGGGTTAATAGATATCCATGTTAATGGGGCAATGGGTGCAGACGTAACAAAAATAGAGCCAGACACTTTTTCGGTTATGGGTAATTTTTTTGTAAAACATGGCACTACGTCCTATTTAGCTACAGCTATAACAAGTGGAGACAAAGATTTTATAAAAGTTCTTGAACAAGCGAGGGACTATATGCTAAATGACAATATTGATGGCGCAGAATTAATGGGGATTCATATGGAAGGACCTTACCTAAGTCCTGTACAAAGTGGTGCTCACCCTCGTGAATTTTTGTCGTTGCCAAAACCGGAGCATTATATGCAGTTTCTGGAATTCAGTGATGTTCTAAAAAAAATGACATTAGCTCCTGAATTGGAAGGGGCTGCACAGTTGGTAAAAGATTTGAAAAGCAAAGGTATTATAGCTGCTGCCGGTCATGCCAATGGGATTTACCCGGAGATGATTGCAGCTATAAATGCTGGTATTACCCATGGCACTCATTTTTTTTGTAATATGTCGCATTTTCGCCGCGATGGTTTAAAAAGAGTTGCCGGTGTTGTTGAATCTCTGTTGTACGATGACCGTGTAACTGCCGAGATGATTGGTGATGGTTGGCATGTTGGGCCATTATTAATGAAATTGCTTGTGAAAGTAAAAGGAATTGACCGGGTTTGTTTTGTTACAGATGCAATGTCAGCAGCAGGACTGCCTGACGGGAATTATACTCTTGGCGACGTTGAAGCTATAGTCGAAAAGGGAATTGCCAGGCTACCCGATAATTCTGCCTATGCGGGAAGTGTTACCTCAATGGATGTATGTGTAAGGACTGGTATTAACCAGGTTGGCTTATCCCTGGTTGATGCAATCCGTATGTCTTCTTTAACTCCTGCAAAGATTATTGGTATCGATAATCGAAAAGGGAGCCTTGAGAAAAGGAAAGATGCTGACATTACCATTTTTGACAGAAATTTAAAAGTTAAAAGGACAATAAGCCGTGGAAAAATAATGTATTAAATAAATCTAAACAAATAGATAATGAAACTAATTATAAACTGTAAAATATATTGAATAATATGAATAAGGCAACAAGAAATTATTCATGGATAGTTGTTGGTCTTTTGTGGTTAATATCAATGCTTAATTACCTCGACAGGTTATTAATTGCATCAATGCGTGGACCAATAAAAGAGAGCATTCCCATGTCTGACGCTGAATTTGGACTGTTAACTTCGGCATTCTTAATTATTTATGCAATATTTAGCCCACTGGGGGGGTATCTTGCCGACAGGTATAGCCGTAAATGGGTCATTTTTTTCAGCCTGTTGTTGTGGTCGGTAATAACTTTAATAACAGGGTTTGTGCAAAACTATACACAGCTAATTACAACCCGTGCAATAATGGGAATAAGTGAAGCTTTTTATATGCCCGCTGCCGTTGCCCTTGTTATGGATTATCATAAAGGTTCTACTCGTTCAAAAGCCTCCGGAATATTAATGACCGGTTTGTATGCAGGAATGGCCCTGGGAGGTTTGGGAGGATATATTGCTACTCTTTGGAGTTGGCGATTAGGTTATCATCTATTTGGCGTAATAGGAATTATTTATGCAGTAGTTGTATTTTTCACCTTAAAAGATGCTCCTAAAGAAAACACCGGGACTAATAAAACAGCAAACGACTTTAATTTCATTGAAATGATTAAAAGCCTTTTTAGCCATAAAGGATATCTGTTAATCCTTTTATACGGTACTATATTAGGTGCCTGTTTTTGGCTTATTTATGCATGGCTGCCAATATTTTTTCAGGAAGGATTCCACTTATCTCTTGGCGAAGCAGGTGTTTCAGGTACTTTTTATGTTCAGATTGCTTCTTTAATCGGAGTCCTTATGGGGGGGTATTTTGCTGATAAATGGGCGAAAAAAAATAATAAAGGAAGGATATATATTACTGCTATTGGCTTTATTATTGGGGGTCCATTCCTTTATTTAATGGCAACAACCGATTTATATTGGATTGCAATCCTCGGTATTGTCCTTTTTGGGTTAACCAAAGGGAATCATGATGCCAACTTCATGCCTATTATTACTCAGGTAGTGGATGAAAAATACCAGGCAACAGGATATGGGATTATGAGTTTTTTTGGTGTGTTATGTGGTGCTGTAATGGTATATATTGGAGGCTATTTAAAAGATATTGGCATTGCGTTAAACCTGGTATTTGAAATTGCAGGGATTGGTGTATTTATATCAGGGTTAATATTATTGGCAATACATCCAAAAAAAAATCATTAAACAATAAAGTATATAAAAAATCTAAACGTTAAAAATATGAAAATCTTAAATCCATCAGAAAATATTTCCAGTATAATCGCTCTCATTGAAAGTGCAAAAAAGTTTGTTGTAATGGTATCGCCATATACCAATTTAAAAGGTTGGGAGAAACTTAAAAATGCGATTAATGATGCTGCAAAAAGGGGCGTTAGTGTATCTTACTACGTACGAAAAGGAGAAGGTCTTGAAGGTACTGAAGAGTTGAATGTACCAATATATGAAATACCTATGCTTCACGCAAAAATGTTTTTTTCTGAAGACAAGGCAATAATAAGTTCCTTTCACCTAATGAATAACAATGATATTAATTGGGCTTATGTGCTTGATTCTCCTGACGAGTACAAACAGTTAGTAAGTTTTTTTAAGAAAAATATTGCATCTTGTTGTTAATCACTGGATGTTATTTATCATTTGTACAGAAGAAATAAGAATATGATATCAGAAAAAATAAAAATAACACCGTGTTTGGATAAACCCGGCGGGTACATAACAAAAAACAATCTTCTTCCTGGTGAAATAGAAGGATTGGAAATGGTACATTATAGCATTAAAGGGGAAAAGAATATTACCGAAACCACTCAGCCTGATTTTTACGATGTCCTGCTATCTTTATCAGGAGAGGCAACCTTAAAGGTTGGATTGCAGCAATATAATTTTAGCTCTCCGGCAATTGCCCGGGTTCCTTATGGGCAATCATATAAATTAAATATTAAAAAGGGGTCTGATTTTAGTTTTATACGGTTGCGAAAAATGCTAAGTAAAGATGACCGCCAGTTAATTTCTCAAAATAGGGAAAGCCATTCATCTGTTTATATCAAGGCTATTGTTGATTGCCCGGCTTATACCGAAGATATTAAAAGTAGTAAAACGCTTAACAGGATGTTATTGTCTGAAGGTTTAGTACCACGTTTCTGTATGGGGTCTGTAGAAACAGAAGGCCCTGATGTCGTTGGTGAACATGAACACGCTATGTTAGACCAGCTGTTTTTGGGTTTAGATGGATGTAAATGTACATGTCATGCAGATGGGGAACAGATTCTATTGACTGAAAATATGGTACTTCATATTCCGTTGGGATCCAAACATTCGGTATCGGTGGAGTCTGGAGATACTCTTTCTTATATTTGGTTTGATTTTTTCCTGACAATTAAAGGACAAAAATATATGAATGAACAACATAAAATTAAAGACGAATAAAAAAATAGATTACAT
>Ga0172378_10001142_pt1 | contig 24212 bp, 23 predicted proteins | sample GrowelOW332metaG_FD_119755 | JGI IMG/M metagenome (GOLD analysis project Ga0172378, IMG submission 119755) | Groundwater microbial communities from an aquifer near a municipal landfill in Southern Ontario, Canada - Pumphouse #3_1 metaG | ecosystem: Environmental > Aquatic > Deep subsurface >... | reverse complement strand
CTTTTTATCTCCCTCACGGATATGGCATCGTTCCTGAAGACCTTAACATCCGGATCCAACGATCCGACCGTCTGATAGAGGTTGTACGAGAAACTGTCATAGTTATCGATCAGAACGATCATGGATCCACCCCTCCGTCGGCTGTTTCGATAGCGACGATCACTGCCTTCGCTTTGTTCATACATTCTTCGTATTCATTTTCCGGGACGCTGTCCGCAACTATCCCTGCTCCCGAACGAACGAAGACCTTCCCGTTCTTCCTGAAGGCTATCCTTATCGCGATGCAGACGTCCATGTCCCCGTTGAATCCCAGATACCCTATCGCACCTCCGTAGATGCCACGCTTGTTGTTCTCTAGCTGATTGATTATCTCGCACGCACGGAGCTTTGGTGCACCCGACAGCGTACCTGCCGGCAGAATCGCATCTATCGCATCGACGGCATCCCTGCCCTCATCCATCATACCGGATACCGTCGAACCTATATGCATGACATGTGAAAACCTCTCGACCGAAAGATATCTGTCGACTCTTACACTCCCGAATCTGCATATCTTACCCAGGTCGTTCCTTCCGAGATCGACCAGCATATTGTGTTCCGCGAGTTCCTTCTCATCCGATAGGAGTTCGGCCTCCAACCTTTCGTCCTCTTCCGGCGTATCACCGCGTGGACGTGTTCCTGCCAGAGGGAACGTGTGGAGGGTACCGTTCTCGAGTTTGACCAATGTCTCCGGAGATGCGCCCGCGATCTCGACGTCGCATCCTGAGAAATAGAACATGTACGGCGACGGATTGCTTGTACGCAGAACGCGGTATACATCGAAAAGACTCCCTTCATAATCTGCCTCCAGTCTGTTGGACAGTACGACCTGGAAGACATCCCCCTCCACTATATGCCGTTTGACCCTGTCCACCATCGAACAGAACTGTCCTTTCTCGAATAACGGTCTGAATCCCGATGTGAGCTTGCCTATAGTATGTACCGCGGGTTCTCCGTGTAGGACGAGTTCGGCCATTCTGTCTATCTCACCCGAAACACGCCTGTACTCGCGGTCCAGATCGGATGTGGACGCATTGGCTATGAGCATTATCTTCTGTCGGAGATTGTCGAATACGATGACTTTGTCGAACAGCATCAGGTCTACATCCTTGAAATGCTCCTGATCGTCGGCATCCAGTTTCAGCGTCGGTTCTCTATATTTTACGAAGTCATAGGAGAAATATCCGACCAACCCCCCTGTGAACATAGGAAGTTCTTCGAGACGGGGGCTTCTGTTTTCTTCCACGATCCTCCTTATGTATTCGTCCGGAAGACCTTCCTCCGTCACGACCCCTTTTTCCGTTTTTATGACCATCGTTCCGTCGACACAGGTGAACTCCATCGTCGGCTCGAACCCCAGAATGGTGTATCTGCCTCTCCTCTGACTGTCCTCCATGCTCTCCAGCATGTAACAGTGGAGACTGACCCTCAGAAGCGCTCTGAGCACTTCTATGGGGGTCCTGCTGTCGGAATAGATCTCCCTGTACACCGGGACCGTGCGGTATTCTCCCCCTGCAGCGATCTTTCTTGCTTCCTCAAGAGTTGGTCTGTACATTTGTATCCCCAATGCTATGTTATGGTGGTTTATAATGCTCAAATATAAGTACTCTTGTATATTAATTTACATTAATGTATATTTATATACATTAATCTGATTGAAAAATCTGAAAGGTGAGATATGCCGTAGTAGTGAGAGGCCACACTGCTCGTTACGGTGATCCTGTATCCATATCCTATAAATACCCCCCATGGGTATATCCAATATATACGTCCGGTGATAAAGGGAGATACGTCAGATGAGACATGAGATCTATACGATAGAGGGCATGCATTGTGCCGCCTGTTCGTCATCGATAGAGCGCATCACACGTAAGATGGACGGAGTGATACGAAGCGATGTCAACCTCGCAACGGGTAAACTGGATATAGAATACGATGAGACGAAGATCACGCCGGAGATGATCGTCAAAAAGATAGAAAAGGCAGGTTTCAAGGCTTTTCCTGAATCCGACATCAAAGAACGAAGACCCGAAGATCAAAAAAATGATGGACAGACAGCATTTCGTCGTGAACGCAACAGCATAGCGCTCGCGCTGGTCCTGTCTGCCGTATTGCTCTATGTCTCCATGGGGGTGATGCTCTTCGGTGCACCTCTCCCGGGGATAGTCTCCATGGATACGCATACCGTCAATTACGCCTTGGTTCAGATGCTTCTTGCATTGATCATCATCTTCATCGGACGAAGATTCTTCATCAGCGGTTTCAAGGCACTTCTCCACCTCAATCCGAACATGGACTCTCTGGTAGCTATAGGCAGTTCCGTCGCATTCGTATACAGTTTTTCCATCCTTCTGCTGCTAACGGACCATCCAGAGCTGGTGCATCAGCTCTTCTTTGAGGCTTCAGCAATCGTTGTAACACTCGTATCGCTGGGAAAATACATGGAGGCCGGAAGTAAACGTAAGACCACGGATGCAGTCGAAAAGCTCATGGGACTTACACCCGATACCGCCGTTCTTGTGGAAAGCGACGGTACACAGCATGAGATTGCAACGGAGAAACTATCCGCCGGCAACACCGTTCTTGTGAAACCCGGTTGCAAGATACCTCTGGATGGCGTGGTTATACGTGGTTCAAGCAGCGTTGATGAATCGATGTTGACCGGAGAGAGCATGCCTGTGGAGAAGACAGTGGACACCGAGGTTATCGGAGGTACTCTTAATCAGAACGGCATATTGTACGTCAGGATCACCCGCGTAGGTGCGGATACCGCGCTTTCGAGGATCATAAAGTTCGTCGAAGATGCACAGGGGAAGAAGGCACCCATATCAAAGATAGCGGATAGGGTCGCAGGGATGTTCGTTCCCTTCGTGATCGCTGTCGCCGTAGCGGCGAGTCTCATTTGGCTGTTAATCGGGAAAGATTCGTTCTTTGTCCTTATGGTATTCACTTCCGTTCTCGTGATCGCCTGTCCGTGCGCCATGGGACTCGCCACACCAACCGCTATCGTAGTCGGTATGGGCCTGGGTGCCAGAAATGGAATCCTCATACGGAGCGGCGAATCACTGGAGGTTACGTATAAAACCACGACCGTCGTATTGGACAAGACGGGGACCGTTACCGAGGGCAGACCGACGGTCACCGAGATCCTGACCGACAAAACGGATTCGAAGGAATTGATCTCCGTCGCCGCGATCGTCGAGTCCGTGTCCCAACACCCGCTTGCCTCCGCCATCACCGAATACGCAAGATCGATGAATATCGAAAGCGGACTGACGGTCTCCAGCTTCGATAACTATTCTGGCAAGGGCATCAGGGCAGAACTCTCTGACGGACGCACTGTCCTCATAGGAAACGACAGGCTGATGCAAGAGAAAGACATAAACACCGCGATCTTCTCGGATAGGATCGAGGCTCTCATAACGAGAGGCGAAACACCGATGCTCGTTGCAGTGAACGGCGAACTGGACGGGGTAATAGGCGTGGCGGATCCTGTAAGGGATACCAGTGTGACCGCCGTCAGACAGCTGAAGGACATGGGACTGCACGTCGTTATGCTGACCGGCGACAACAGGACGGTGGCAGAACACGTTGGAAGACAGATCGGAGCGGATGAGGTCATAGCCGAAGTTCTACCGGAGGACAAGGCCGCAGCGATTAAGAATCTGCAAGGTGCGAATAAGACCGTAATGATGGTTGGAGACGGAATAAACGATGCACCGGCACTCGTACAGGCCGACATCGGCTGTGCGATCGGGAACGGCAGCGACATAGCGGTTGAATCTGCTGACATCATACTGATGAGGAATGATATATCCGATGTCAAAAAAGCGGTGAATCTCAGTCGTATGACAATGAGAAATATCAAAGAGAATCTGTTCTGGGCATTCTGCTACAACATAATAGGCATTCCAATCGCAGCCGGTGTCCTCTACCCTTCCCTTGGGATTTTGCTTTCACCCATTGTCGGTGCTTTGGCGATGAGTCTCAGTTCCGTTTGCGTCGTATCTAACGCTTTGAGATTGAGGGGCAGGACACTATGACCGACAAAACCAAGCATCGGAGCGGCGGGGAGTTCAACGACCTGAAGAACAGATTGAACCGAGTAGAGGGTCAGGTCCGCGGTGTCAAGGGAATGCTCGAAAATGATGCCTATTGCGTAGATATACTCGTCCAGGTATCCGCTATCCAGGCGGCACTGAATGCCTTCAACAAAGAACTGCTCGGAAATCATATCAGAACCTGCGTGGCCGATAACATACGTGAAGGCAACGATGAGGTAATAGACGAACTTATCAAAACGGTACAGAGACTCATGAAATAGGATGTGAAAAAACGACCATATTGAAAGTAGACGAAATGCACTGCAGCAAGTGCGTGGAACGTATCACGAATGCCTTGAAATCCGAAGGGATAGAATTTTCCGTAGACCTTGGGAACAAAACCGTGACTGTGAAAGGTTCCGATATGGATACGAAGAAAACGATCGAGATATTGGATGACATTGGATTTGAAGCAAAGATAGAACCGTAGGGATCTAGTCCCTGACAACACAGACGGATGCCGTCCTGCGCATACGACATTTGCGGTACCGTGTCGTCTGACACGTCACGGAATACACAGAGATGTACGTCGTTCCCTGCCTGAGTAATATTTATCTACGATATCGTACCTACTAAATGTTACTGTTTACACAATAGTATCACTAGACACGGCGAAGTGAAATCATGGAGAAAAATCAGATCATCACGATAGCCGTCGTTGCAATAGTGGCAATTGCAGCGATGGGAATTGGCATTTATGCCTTGAACAAAGACGATCCCCCGGGGGACGTGGATGTCGTCGACTCCCGTAACAGGACCGTTTCCGTACCGGAAAACATAGGGGCCATCCTGTGCATCAAATCATGTTCACTTGAACTTGTCAGCTATTTCGATTCTGTAAACAAAGTATGCGCTATAGATTCCAACGACAAGATAATCGGTGACAAAGGTTACGCCCAAGTGTACAAGGATCTTTTCAGTTCGTTGGATACTATCACCGTGAGCAGCGCGGAAGAGATAATCCAATTGGACCCAGATATAATAATTTCATCCACTGTGTCCGTTACGGACCTTGATCAAGAACAGAGCACTTACGGAATACCCGTGTACGGGATAAACGCCGATCTGGAATTCGGGGCCGATGCATGGTTCGACCAAATAACCAAACTCGGGATACTGCTTGGTGAAGAGAACAGAGCCAGCGAGATCAATAACGGTGTAAGGGGTCTTATCGCCGACATAACCGCAAAAACGGTCGCGAACGTCTCCGGATACGCATGCGGTATGATGTTCTACGGTGCAGGGAACTTCCTCAAAACGTCTGGGGATTACCTGCCATTCACATACTCCGGTGTCACCAATGTCATGCCGCCGAACCATTCTGGCGTCGGCGGACAACCGTACAACACGACCATAGAGGAAATCATAGCCGAGACATTCGACTACATCTTTATAGACGGTAGCTCGGTCGCCACAACGACCGATCAGATCAACACCTACATAGGAACAACGACACTGTACAGCGAACCTGCGATACTCAACGATAATGTCTATAAGGTCATGGTCTACAAGAATTGGGGAACGCAGTGGGACAGTCAGTTGATAAATTGCTTCTATACGGCCCATATCGTAAACGGCGATGCCTACGATTGGACGTTCGAAGATAAGGCAAATGAAGTCATCCAGCTCTTCTACAACGGAACCACGGTCACATACGCGGACCTCGCCGAAGGTCAGACCAGCGGCGGCTGCGGAGTGGTGACGCTCTGAAGGAAACAGACCTAGGATCTTGGAAGGGAACGCGGACGGAATCCAGATGGGAACCGATAGGTACGATGAAAGGTACAGGATATACGATGACGACGAATCCGAACCGGACTCTTCCAAGGCCTACAAAGGCTGCCTGAAACACAAAAGACTCTTCATACTGGGCACCTCCCTGCTGCTCATAGTTCTACTGTTCACGGCGGCGTACATCGGCCCGATACATATCCCGTTCAGTGATGTCCTGGGATACATATTCACATTGGACAACACGGGCCTCGGACGGATAGTTTGGAATGTCAGGCTCGTAAGGATAATAGGCGGGATACTGATAGGCGCCGGGCTCGCGATATCCGGGGTGGTCATGCAATGTATCCTCAGGAACCCTTTAGCTTCCCCTTATACGCTGGGGTTGTCCAGCGCCGCAGCATTCGGTGCTGCGTTCTCGATCGTGTTCGTCGGTACCGGGTCCATGATGACCTCGGCGATCTCGATCGACAATCCCTTTGTTACCACAGGTTTTGCGTTCTTCTTCAGCATGGTCGCCACCGGTGTTATACTGCTGCTCACCAGGATCACCAAGGTCACTGCGGAAACCATGGTTTTGGCTGGGATAGCCATAAGCGCTATTTTCTCAGCCGGTCTCTCCTTCGTACAGTACATCGCGACAGATGCCCAATTGGCCAACATAGTCTCGTGGAGTTTTGGAGATCTTGGAAGAGCCACCTGGTCATGGGATTTTTTCGTATTCGCCGTATTGCTGCCTATAACGCTCTACTTCGTCTACAGACGATGGGACTACAATGCTATGGACGCGGGGGAAGAGACGGCCAAAGGATTGGGTATAAACACTGAGAGGGAAAGGATAGTCGGAATGGTCCTCTCTTCGCTGCTATGCTCCGTGATCGTCTCATTCTTCGGAATCATTGCATTCATCGGGTTACTTGGTCCGCACATTGCACGTATGATTATCGGCGGCGATCACAGATATCTCATACCCGCCTCCATGATAATAGGCTCCGTGATACTCGTTGCGGCAGACCTTGTGGGAAAACAGATATTGGCACCCGAGGTCATACCCGTAGGGATAATAACATCCCTCCTGGGCGGACCTCTCTTCATATACTTGCTCATCAGAAGGTACAGATAGATGAAATTCAACGTAGACGGAATGGATTTTTCTTACAGAAGCGAAAAGACCCTCAGCGACATCACACTTGATGTCGAAGAAGGGGATATAGTCTCGATACTCGGACCCAACGGGGTTGGAAAGACCACACTTCTGAGATGTCTTAACAACATCCTTCATCCGGAATCCGGCCTTGTCACAATCAACGGAGAGGATGTCGGCCACATGAGCAGGAATGCCATAGCGAAGGAGATTGGATATGTGGCGCAGAGAGGAGAACTGTCCAGGATAACGGTGTTCGAATCCGTCCTGCTGGGGAGAAAGCCGCACGTCACACTAGATGCTTCGGAAAAGGATTTCCGTCTGACGGGTAAGGTCATCGAACTCGTTGGACTGAATGATATATCCACGAAATACGTGGACGAGATCAGCGGTGGAGAATATCAACTCGTTCAAATTGCAAGGGCCATTGTTCAGCAGCCAAAGGTGATACTCCTCGATGAACCCACCAACAATCTCGATCCGTCCAATCAGCACCTTATAATGCACATTATACAGAAGGTCGTGAAGAACAACGATATGGCTGCAATAATGGTCGTTCACGACCTTAATCTCGCAGTTCGTCACTCCGACAAATTTATCCTTATGAAGAACGGAGGGATATATGCTGCAGGGGGGAGGGAAGTGATCACCCCTGATAACATAATGAGCGTGTACAATGTCGATTCGTACGTAGAGGAAGTGCATGGTATCCCGATAATCGTCCCGAAACCATATGATGTTTGAAGCGTGAAACAATGATCGAACCTCCGAATAGAAAAGAATTCTTTGACCAGAATGCTGAACAATGGGATGTCATATCGATACACGATCTTGACAAAGTAGATTTCATCACATCTCTGCTGAAGATCAGAGGCGAAGAACACATCATGGACATAGGAGCCGGGACAGGCGTGATGGTACCTTTTTACGAAAGAGCCCTGAGCTCTGGAGATGTTCTGGCAATCGATTATTCCGAGAAGATGGTCGAAGTTGCCAGGAAAAAATATCCCTATGAAACTCATCCGAATGTCGAATTTAAGGTCAAGGACCTGTACGAAATGGATTACCAGGACAAATTTGACATCGTCGTCTGTTATTCGTGCTTCCCACATTTCCCCGACAAACCGCGTGCGATATCGATATTGTCTAAAGCACTCAGAAGGAACGGAACACTGATGATCTCCCATTCCTGTTCCAGAGATAGGATAAACCAGGTCCACAGAGAAGGAGGAGATGCCATATCTTTGGACTATCTACCGTCGATAGAGGACCTTGAGATAATGTTCGCCGATGCGGGAATACGAACATCGTACACAGAGGACGACGACGATTATTTCATAATCATCGGACAGAAAATCCATTGAGTTCAACATAATATGATTTGCATTATGGATGTTGATCCCCTTAGAGGAGAACCTCTCCCGCGACAGCCGATATTTGGTCGTATGTTTGAGGTTAGATTACTGTTAAAAAGCCGATATAACGTATAATTTTGTTCGATATTCGTGTCTACCGTACTGTTTTCTTTATAATACTATCGTTTACTGTATAACATTCAGAAAATACGTTATACGGTACGATTAAATATGCGACCACTGGTTTGAACAGCACATGACGAAACAATCGGAATACGACCAATGGGTAATTGATTGGATAGCATCTGAGAGGGCCAAAGGAAAGAAATGCTTCGATGTCAAGAAGGTTGTCAATTCCTATTACGTGTATTACCAAACGACAAGATATAACCCTGAAAAGAAAAAAAGGGAAAAGGTGTCTGCATACATAGGTAAACTCGTTCAGGGCATAGGTATCGTGGAGCCCCACGGAAATTCTGAAGAGAAAGATACCGTGTCTCCCGTCCGATACGGTCTCGGAATAGATACCGGCGGCACATACACCGATGCGGTGATCGTTGATCTGGATGACTATTCCGTCATCTCCAAAAAGAAATCCCTGACCACGCATTACGACCTTTCCGTAGGTCTGTACAATTCTGTCGATGCCGTGCTCTCGTCTGTCGACGTGGACCCGTCAGAGATATCGCTAATAGGCATATCCACCACATTGGCGACAAATTCCGTACTGGAGGGGAAGGGCGGAGACGTCGGTCTCATCTTCATAGGTTGGGACCCCATGGACCCTGTGACCTTCGGAGAAAAAAAACAGATATTTGTGAAAGGAGGATACGACGCCAAAGGGCGCGCGGTCAATTCTCTGAGTCTGGAAGAGGTGACCGCCGCCATAGAGGAGGTATCCAAGGATGTGGATGCGATCGCTATCTCCGGTCTGTTCGCCAATTTGAATGCCACACAGGAAAGGAAAGTGAAGGACCTTGCGATAAAACTGACCGGCCTTCCGACCGTGTCCGGACATGAACTTTCAGCTGCGCTCGGTGTAGGACTCCGTGCCCAAACCGCAGTATTGAACGGAAAATTGATACCTGTGGTGACCAGGTTCTTCAGCGATGTGGAAAACACGTTCCACAAAAAAGGTATCAACGCACCTATAATGGTCTACAAGGGCGACGGTTCCGTCATGACACTCGATGAAGCGAAGATATATCCTGTCGAAACGATCCTTTCGGGACCGGCAGCGAGCTCGATGGGCGGAAGGATACTGTCCGGAGAGAACAATTGCGTGGTCGTGGATATCGGCGGAACATCCACGGATGTTGCCGTCATAGAGGAGGGTTTCCCGCAGATACAATTTGAAGGCGCGGAAGTAGGTAACTGGAAAACGCGGGTGAAGGCCGTGGATATGTACACGGTCGCGTTGGGAGGGGATTCTAGGATATCGGTCGAGAACTCCAATTTCAGATTCGGCCCCGAGAGGGTGACGCCGCTCTCCACCTTCTCACAGAGATACCCTGAAATCATAGAGAGGATCATGCTCACGGACGTCTATGATTATTACTCCGTCAATGATGTGCACGATGATACGTCGTTGAACGATCGTGAAACACGTGTCATGAATGCCATGCGCGATAAAGGCCCGATGAGCACCATGGATATCATGAATGCCACGGACGGGCTCTGGGTGATAGATGATGAACTGAAATCACTCAAAGACAAAGGTATGATCTCGCTGTCGTCACTTACACCGACCGATATCATGGTATTTCTCGGGATGTTCGACAACGGCAATAAGGACGGAGCACGTGCGGGCGTGCACGCGATCGCCGAAAAGTTCGGTATGACCGAAAATCAGGCTGCTAGCTCTGTTATGGAGGAGATCCGGATCAAGGTGACGGAAACGGTAATATCGAAACTCCTGAACGACAGCATGCCCAATTGGTGCAGTAAGGAAACGGCGATGTTCGTAAGGAGGATGTCCTCCATAGACAAAAACAGGACCTTTGCCATGAGATCCGACGTCAGAGTGCCCATAGTCGGTATAGGCGCACCTGCCAGATACATGATGGCGGACATAGGTGATAGACTTGGCACCGATGTCATATTCCCCGACAATTTCGAAGTCGGAAATGCCATCGGTGCAATAAGCAGCAGAATTGTTGAATCACTTTCAGCCATAATCACGCCGACCCATGACTTCCGATACAAGGTTGACATACCGTACATCGGACCCTCATATTACGCACACATAGAGAGTGCTATATCCTCTGCAAGAAGCAGTCTGGAAAGGTACCTGGAGGCGGAAGTGAAAAAATCCGGCGGCAGAAATATCGTCACCTCTTCGAAGATAAAGACGTTCATGGCGACGGAAGGAGGGGTTGGAAACTGGGATGATGAAGAGAGTATGGCAAGAACGATAAACTACATAGAGGTCAATTCCAGAGCCGTAGGCGATCCTCCGGAGGTCTGACATGTCCATCATTCTGGATAGGATATCGTTCGAAGGACCGTTGGAGATGGACGGGAAGGGATTACCGACATCCTCCGGAGTATATTTCATCTCGACAGAATCGGCCGGCGGGATGAGGATACTGGGCATATACTGTGCGGATGACATCCTATATTCATTTCAGTCCAACGAGAAAAGAGATTGCTGGACTAAACATCGCGATGACGGGCTTGGGGTATACTACGGTATGATCGGTACCCCGAAAAAAGAGCTGGAGACCGTGTGCAGAAAGATGATCAACGACAGGTTCTACGCCCTGCCGTGCGTTACCCCCGTGTCAGACGATTTCTGATACGGAAACACGCGCAACACCCATCGGAGCATACCGCCCGAACTGGTCTTCCTCTTTCAAAAGAAATACAAGGTGTTTCGGAATCTTCAGCAGAAGGCGACCGCGGATTTCCGTGCGTCACGAATGGATCGGACCGCTCCCGATCGCATCACTCTTTGATCTCCCTCTGAGATTTCACCCAGCTCTGTCCAAGTCTAAGTTATTTTTTCTTAGGTTTGGACGCAGCGCTTGGTGCTTTCTTCGCATCCATCGCGGGTTTTTTCGAATCCACTTTTTTGTCAGCCATTCTCATTCACCCCCTCTTACCGCAATGGATATCTGCATATTCACGTATAAAAGAATTTCTTTGAAACTTCATATTATACGTGATAATCGGAAAGCATGAGGCAAATAAAAAAACGGCTGTGAAAAATTCATGATCATATGGATTTTGTACCTTCGACGGTTGCGCTGATATGGTCAGTAAAATGAATGGGGATCAAAGGATCTCGCATGTGAAGAACATACGCAGTATCAGCTGATGATCATTTGCATATTTTATGCCCTTTGACTGGTTTGCCTCTGAAATCTCTGCATGCGATGTTGTCAAGTGCGATATCCACGTTGTTCCTGTGTATCTCCACTTGTGATTTGGCCTCTCCGAGGCCTATTCTTCCGATGGCCCCGTCGGGTAATTTTGTGCTGTGTTTTATGAAATCGAAGATCGTTGCCTTGCTTGCCCCGTCGAGACGTCCGAGATTGATCTCTATCGACACCTTATCGTCGGAGCCCGTTGCAGATTTCATTTCCTTTGTTGCAGAATCTGTCTTATCGGTGGTGCTTTTCGCGATCCCTTTTGATTTTCTGGTCGGTGTCTTGTCCTTTCCCATATCAGTGCGAGGGCATTCTGACTTCCTGTTATCCGAATGTTCGTTCCTCTGCCCCTTGGCCTCAGTTATCTTCTCGGCCGTTTTGGAATCTCTCTCAATACGCCCCAAGGGTGCTTCCATCTCCATGATCTTGACCCCTGTGTCGTATTCGAGGATAGGGACACGATATCTCTCGTCAGGTGTAACGAATGTTATGGCCACACCTTCCTTTCCTGCCCTTCCTGTCCTTCCGATACGATGGACATATGTTTCAGATTCCGAAGGCATGTCGTAATTGATCACATAATCTATATTGTCGATATCCAACCCTCTCGCTGCAACATCGGTAGCGACAAGAACATCAAGTTCGTCGTTCTTGAAGGATCTTACGACTTTTTCCCTCTTGTTCTGTGCCAGACCGCCGTGTATTGCAGCAACGCGATATTCGGCATCTTTTAGTTTAGATGTCAAGGCATCGACCATATGTTTGGTCTGACAGAATACGATTGCCTTCGGCCTGTCACTGCTCAGGATATCACATAAGACGGTACGTTTTTTATTCCTTGAGACAGGAATGAAGTACTGTGTTGTAAGATCGAGAATCAACTCGTCTTTTGAGACTATTATCTCTGTCGCATCACGCATCCCGTTGAGTGCCAGATCCCTGATGTCATCAGACATTGTCGCTGATAGCAGAAGCGTCTGTCTCTTCTTAGGAGCATTTGAAAGAATGAAATCAAGGTCCTTTGAAAATCCCATGTCGAGCATTCTGTCGGCTTCGTCAAGTACGACCATGGAAATCACTGACAGATCCAACTCATGTCTCAGGATTAGATCCTTGACCCTTCCCGGAGTACCGACGACGATGTCTACGCCCCTTCTGAGCTTGCGTACCTGGGAATCGATACTGGCTCCGCCGTATATGGCAAGACACCGGTGCTTGGTGTATTTCGATAGTTTAGAAAGTTCCTCCGACACCTGATTCGCCAATTCCCTTGTGGGAACCAACACCATTGTCGATGGAATCTTCGAACCCGCCCCTACCCTGCCAAGGATTATGCATCCGTACGCTCCTGTCTTTCCGGTACCTGTCTGCGCCTGAGCGAACATATCACCGCCCTTCAGTCCAATCGGAATCGCATCCACTTGGATTGGAGTGGGCTCTTTCCAGCCCATTTCGCTCATTGCCCTTATGATCCTGTCGGATACCCCTATATCAACGAAACTTGTTGTCATGTTATTTCACTTAATGAGAAGATAAAACGGTCCGCAACGACTACATAGGAACGACGGACTACCTCAAATTCAAACATGGGTAGCTACACACATATTTAAAGATGTTTGAAGAAGCAAAGGTTTCCCGTTCGAAAATATCCAAAATACAGGCTATGCAGCCCTTTTCATATCGTCAAACGACCACTTGCAGATCACACGGTAACGACACATCGGACAGACACCGATATCAATACCCGTATTGCCATCCCCCAAAAAAGGACTCGACAATCACGGTGTGATCGTCACAGTCGATGCGAAAGTAGGGTTCTATTCCGAACCGACAGATGAAAAATCTGACGATCATCATCTGAAATGCCCTGAGTAACGATACGATGACGATCGCCGACCGAAAACATGTATCATTGTGCAACCTTAATGGACAGGTTCCCGAACCCATTATCGATGGAATCGCCACCAGTGAAACGAACATCATGATTAGCCGGCAATGTCCCTGTCCCGTCACTTTTCATCGAATGATATCCTGAGTGTGACTGTCGGATTCTTTATCGTATATCTGTCGAGGACCCCGTCCTTCTCCATGCTGTCCCTGTCGATCCTTGCCGTCTGACCCAATGACAGCTTGAACGTCACACCTCCCTGATGGTACTCCAGTTTTGATTCGTCATCCGATATCTGATCCTGCAACGACATCTTGATCTCGTCCCTGAGCTCGTTTTGACGACTCAGCAATGTCTCCGACCGCTCTTCCAGTTCTTTGAGGGGTTTCAATTCTTTGGAGACAGCAAGATATTCGTTTATCGTTTTGGTAAGGTCTGCAGGAACGAAATCCAACTGTTTCGTTGTAAGATAGTCTATGATATCCGTATCTTTATCTGTCCATTCCGGCGTAACTCCACCTATGATATGACTTTCGAACCATTCGGATGCTTTTGCCATCGATGCCGAAAGATCCATCGGACGGACGACGATCGCATGACAGTTCTCCTTCGAGGGTTTCCATCCCCTTGGATCATCATAGTCGTTCGTATTCAAAAATCCGACAACGAACACTATTCTGTCCAACCCGCTCAGGACCGCGTACAGCGAAGCCTGAAGCATATAATTATCAGGAACCTTTGTTATCATACCTGTATCGTCATCGACCCATCTGGAAATGTCGTTGGCGGTCTTGATCTCAAGGACTGCGATTCTTTTTCCGTTCTTACGTATATACCCGTCCACCATTCCTCCGAATACCCTGTTGCTCGGGAAATGGTCAAAGCCGCAGTCGAATTTTGATACGGGTTCTTCAACACCTATTTTGTCAATCGAGGACAGATCGAAATCCTCGCCAAGCAGCTCGAAGGCATTGTTGCGAACATAGGAACGTATCACCGGCTCCAGGATCTCCCCTGCCTCAGTGTATTTTGTACTTTCATATTCGGAGTATATGCGTGCAATGTTGCATGCAGCTTCGAATTCTGTAACGTAGCCGTCCAATCCCAAGACCGCCGAAAATCTGGATCCGGTGATCTTGCCGTGATTCGGAGAATTGAAAAGGATGACTTTCTTATCTTTGTCTACATCTGTTATCTTGGATCTGTCAGCTTTGATCGTCATCTTCAGTCTCTCCGTCAGGCAGACAATATCGATGATCGGATATAACACTTTGATTCGATGACCGCCTTTCATCTTTTTTCCGTTGTTTCGATAAACCATATGTGAATATTACATCTTGACAATATTCTTGTCACCGATCATTACCTCGATGTGCGATATATGCCCCTCCGGAGAAATCATGCCGATCCGCCGTTCTCGGATTGATCGGTACATACACCGACGAACTCCATTGACACGTCAGGGATCGAACCAATGAAGTAGTGACTACGAACAATAGATTAGGAAGGATTTCAATCTTCGACAGGGTCGGTAATCATGAAAGCCATAAGGACAGATTCGTCCCCGGGTGCGGTCGGTCCGTACTCTCAGGCGATAAAAAGAGGAAAAATCGTCTTCATATCGGGACAGCTCCCTGTAGATCCGACAACTGGAAAAATCGTAAAGGGCAGTATAGAGGAACAGACCGTCCGCACGCTCGAGAACATTGAAGGTATAGCCGAAGCGGCGGGTGGTGGTATGTCGGATATCGTCAGGACGACAGTCTATCTCGTAAACATAGACGATTTTGTCATCATGAATGCGATTTACAGTTCGTATTTCAACGAACCTTACCCTGCCAGATCATGCATCGAAGCCTCAAGACTGCCTAAGGGCGCTCTCGTGGAGATTGATGCGATCATGCACCTCTGACGTACATGCAACGGAACCTGACGTCCACGAGACTTCCCCTAGTTACGTCTTTTCCTGTAAGTACCTCCGAACTTCCGGATGTCTCTGACGTTATCTCCGTGCCCCGTCATCGTATTCGCGAAGGTCATGCGGTTGTTTCAATCGCCTACTCTGTGAACGAAGACGACAGCGGATGCATCTAAACCGAAAAAACAACGACAGTCAGAGGATACGGTGATGCCACGATCTGGGAAATCGGTTATTCCGAGGGTTTCGTCCCGATGTAGATATTCACGGCACCGAATGACCTGCTGTAATATCTCGTATCCGAGAATCCAGCGTTCCTGAATTTCTCCACCATGTCCTCGCCATGCGGGAATCCTTCCAATGATGATGTCAGCCAATCATAGGCGGGCTGTTTCCCGTCTATCACCTTCCCCTTGTCGTATCTTCTGCCCCACCAAGGGACCACCTTGAACACGTAGATGTTGTACCCCCACAGGAGGAATCTGTTCTTCGGCTTTGCGAGCTCTGCCACTATCGCCCTATGACCTGGTTTCAGTACCCTGAACATCTCGTTCACGGCCCTCTGTATGTCGGTCACGTTCCTTAACATGTATCCGGATGTCACGAGATCGAACGAATCGTCGTCATACGGCAGCATCAATGCATCGCCCACCTGAAAATCGATATCGTTCGGAAGATCCATGTCCTTCATCTTGACCTTTGCCATCTCGAGCATCCCCGGCGTTATGTCGATACCTGTGACCTTCCCGTCGACACCTGCCGCACGGGAGGCCATGAATGATATCTCCCCTGTTCCGCATCCCACATCCAGGATCCTGAAACCGCTGATGTTGCCGGCCTTTTTGAACATGAACTTATGCCAACCCTTCACCATGCCCATGGACATGATGCCATTCATCTTATCGTAGTAAGGTGCGATATCCTCGAACACATCCTTGACGTAACCTTCCTTGCCCTCGAATTGATTTCCGACCTTGTCTTCCTCTGTCATGTTCGAACCTCAAAGCACGTAATATGCTAAAACGTATCCTATCATCAACAATCCGCCGAACATCCAATTCAGTCTGAACGCCATCGGCACCATCATGAAACCGCATTCCCTGTCGTCTCTGGCATGCCTGCTGTTTTCGATCAACTTCCAGTACTGGTAAAGCGTCAGAAATGCCAGGAATGAAAGATACGGCAGATAACCGGACACCGTCAGGAGAACAAGTATCGCATACGGTAACGTGCACAGCGAACGATAGAGCAGCATTCCGCCTCTGTAACCCAACCTTCCCGATGTCGTCTTGACTCCGGCTTCCAGATCGCTGTCGAAATCCCTCATCTCATTGCCGCTCAGTACCGCGGTGATCAGGAAGGCATTTGGCAATGATATCAGCACAACATGCCATGCGACGACGCCCGATAGGACGTAGTACGTTCCCAACGGCATCAGGATACCCATCATGAAAAAAACGCTTACCAGCCCGAGTCCGTAATACTTATAGGACAGACCCAGTGTATAGGATCCCGCACCTATGATCCCTGCAAGGCCGAACCACAATATCCCCCAACCGGAATACCAGATGAGCACCACTCCGATGAGCGCGGTCACTGCGAGACAGACTGCACCCATATACAGTACGCTCTTCGGTCTAAGAGCACCGGACACCAGCTCTGGCGATCTTGTATGATTCTCCTCATTGTCCAATCCGTTGACGTAGTCCCCGTAGGTGTTCAGAAGATTTGCGGCCGACTGCAGAAGACAGCCGCCCGCAACGGCGAGCAGTAGGACCCACCAGCAGGAATAACCGTCGTGATAGGCCAGAAGTCCACCCAACAATACAGGGATCACGGCACCATGAAGCGTCCATGGCCTGAACGCATTGTACCATCCTGCTTTGACCGGTCTCACTTTCATCTGTATTCCCTGCTCAACGACGTTACGCGATGGATAAATCCATATTTAACGAAGCGGTATCGCGGCAAAAATGATATACCGTCCTTCGATAACAGGATGACATGAAAGTAAAGGAACTGCTGGGCAGAAGCGCCTTCATGATGTCTTTGGCTCTGATAGTGGCACTGACATTGGGACTTAGCAACAATTTCCCATATATCGAACCTCAGATCAGGAGCAATATAACTATACTCATACTGGCGATAATGATGACCGTTTCACTCTCGAGGATACCTTTCAAGGGCCTCGATCCGAAAAAGGAACCGCAATCGGTCGCAAGAGCGATGATACTCGGGATCGTGGTTGCGTCCGCGGTCCCTCTCGTCGCCTCCTTCTTCTTCGAAGGCACTCCCTATCAGATAGGTCTGATCTTCATAGCGTTGACGCCCTTCGCAGCATCAGTCGTTCCGTTGTCCTACATTCTAAGAGGTGACATCAACCATGCTGCCAGAGGCACCATCGTCGTGTACTTTGCATCGATCGTCTACATACCGGTCGTCGTATGGTTGCTGCTGAGACAGACTATAGACATAAAGGACGTCTTGTTCGCCGTGGTCGAGGTCGTCCTGATACCGCTCATACTGTCGCGCCTTCTGGTCAAGGTGAAGATCGACAAGAACACGATGGGAATCTTCCTGAATTTCTGCATCTTCCTGCTGGTGTTCCTCTCAGTGGGTGCATCGGCCAATCTTTTCCGCTCGGATGTCGTACTGCTCGCAGAATTCATGGGCATTGCTGTGCTCAGGACATTCGGTCTCGGTCTCGGATTGGAGTATGTGGAAAGCAGAAAGGGGATACCTTGGGAACAGAGGGTCACCGATGTCCTCATGACCTCGTACAAGAACAAAGGTATCGCCATAGCCCTGGTGACTGCCGTCGCTGTCTCCCTGAGCATGAATGTCGGTGCCGCATTGTTCCCTGTCTCGGCGTCGATAGTCATTGAGATCTGCTGGGTCATCTTCATAGACTCCGTATTGTATTCACCGAAGAGGATGAAGAGGGAACTTGAGAGACAGTCAAAGAAAATCAGTGAGCCTGGTGACAGCTGATGCATTCCTCCGGACGATCTCGTCGTCCCTTTCGACATGGCCCGCCAGCATCTCGCTGTTCGGATCGTATCTCCTTCTGGACCTGGAGGTGTCGGAGGCTCTGTTCGCGTAACAGTATACGCAGTTGTGGCCACACGTGTCGTATGTACCTATATCGAGATTCCTGACGCACAGACAGCCGTCCCGTAACGGTGCATCGCATTTCTCGTACGGGATCTCCAGCCTGCGCATCAACTCCCCGTCCAGACACCCTCTCTTCCTTATGCCGTATCCGGAGAGGTCGTGCCTGGTACAGCATGATGTCATCTCGATGCTGTGTTCTTCGGCAATCGGTGCCAATACCTTTCCGATGCTTTCGATCTCCGGGTCCGTGACCTCACGCAGCATCCCGTCCCGAACATGATGTCCCAATTTCGGATGCAGATCCAAAAAACTGAAGATGCACCTTTCCGTATGGTCCTCCAGTCTGTCACATAATCCTGAGAATCCCCTCTTGTGATAATCTACATCGACAGAATCGTTGAACAGGATTGGATCGTATCTCCATATGGACCTTTCCTTTCCGATACGTTCGGAAAGCCTGATGAAAGAATCGACTATCCCATCCTTGTTCCTTACACCGGGCTCTATCTCTCTTCCGTATGGCGTCATCGTCACCTGGAATATGTACTCATAGCCCATCCGGTCGATCTCGTCAAGATACTTCAACATCGGTTCCGGATCCTTCGTTATGAAGAACAGACAATCCACATTTTCCGGGGACAGCTCAACTCGGTACACGACATGTCTGCAACACGGATTCCTGACCATCACATAACCTGCACGCAACCTGTTCATGAACCATTCGGAATGGAATGCGGGAATGTCCGTACGTCTACTCACACCGAGTATCATTTCTATCGTTGCACGATAGCAGGTAATAAGTAATGAATATGCTGATTCATAATCATGTCTGGAAGATACCTACTGTTCTCTGAGACGAAGATAGGTAAGATCGGTATAGCGGAGGACGGTGACGGGAACATCACCAACCTCTTCTTCTCCAAAGAGGGGCATACGATAAAACTCAAGGAGACGCTGGCCCTCAAGAGGGCATTCAGGGAATTGAACGAATATTTGGATGGCAGCAGAAGGACTTTCGATCTCCTGTATTCCCTTGAGGGTACTGCTTTTCAGAAGAAAGTATGGATCGAACTTCAGAGGATACCTTATGGCATGACCATCAGTTATGGCGAATTTGCAGAAATTATAGGCAATCCTAACGCCTACAGGGCCGTAGGCAGCACCGTTAGGAAGAATCCGATCCCTATTTTCATTCCCTGCCACCGGATCGTATCCTCTGACGGAACGATCGGCGGATATTCGCACGGTATCACGTACAAGAGGGAACTCCTTGCGATAGAGGGTTCAATTTGATCGATGTGAATGAAGAATTGAGGATGATCGCGGACCCGAAGAACGCCGAGTTCGAAAAGAAGCTCATCCCTTCGGATCATGTATTCCTCGGTGCGAGATCGCCCGGGATGAGGGCCCTCGGAAAGAGGATCGCAAAGGATGACTGGAGGGGTTACATCTCTTCATGGAGACCCAGATACTTCGAGGATTACTCTTTAAGGGGCCTCGTCATCGGATATGCCAGGATGGACCTTGATGAGAGATTCGAGCAATACAGGGCGTTCATACCGCTGATAGACAATTGGGCCGTATGCGACTCTTCGTGTTCCGCATGGAAGATAAAGGACGACGAGAAGGAGAGGGTATGGGATTTCATCATGCCGTATATGAGGGAACCGAGCGAATTCGGCATGAGGTTCGGCACCATCGTAATGCTCTCCAAATTCATAGACGACCGATATGTGGATCGGGTGATATCGGAAATGGATAGGACGAGACATGACGGATATTATCTCAAGATGGGCGTCGCATGGACCCTTTCCGTATGCTTCGTTAAATATCCCGACAGGACGATGGCGTACCTCAAGAACTGCAACCTGGATGATTTCACATATAACAAAACGCTGCAGAAGATCGTCGAATCGTATCGCGTCGATGACGAAACGAAGGACGTCGTACGCAGTATGAAGAGGAAGAGAACTACCCACTGAGGGACTCGATGTCCCTCACTATGGCATCGGCATTCTCTTTGCCCACGCGTGCACCGTTTCTAGGATAGAATGTCCATCCGCGTTTCGAACATTCATCCCTGAACTCGGGACTCGTAACCGCGATGACCTTCTCCGATGGAAGTGCATCGATCAGCATTGCGAACATATCCTTCGGGACACAGACTATGACCTTGTCGAACGCACGTGCGATGTATTCCGTCTTACCGACGAAATCCTTCCTCTCCTGCAGCTCCTCGTAGTCCTTCTTGCATGACGGAACGTTCGGATACTGCATCACGACGTAGTTGGCGGGAATGAAACCGAATTTACCCGAGATTATCGCGAATGATGTGTCACATACCCCATCCAGTCTCGCGACCAGATTTTTGACTTCCGTCAGTCTGCCACCGAACATCTCGAACGCACTGACGAAGCCCTGTCTCAGGAATACGGACGAATCGTTGGATATCACCAACACTCTTTTCGCACCTTTTTTGGACACCATCAGCTGCATCCTCACACCTTCTTCGGCCCTGAAAAGCGATATGCGATGTTACAGCTCCCCTCGCTAGATACCATGCACGGTCCCGTAGGATTCGTCGGTTTGCATACCCTGCCGAACATCGGACATTCCTCTGAACGGATGAGTCCTCTCAGAACCTCACCGCATCTGCATCCCTTGGCTTCCGCCTCCACCGGGGGCGTCTTCGCAAGTATATCCTCGTGTACCTTCGTGGCGTCGCAGTAGGCGAACCTGTCCTTGAGAGCGAGAACGCTTTTCGGAATGATCGGAAAACCCCGCCATGCCCTGTCCACAAGAGTATATGTGTCTTCCATCAGCTTCTTAGCCTTCAGGTTGCCCTCTGGCCTCACAAGACGCGTGTATTCGTTCTCCACTTCGGCACGTCCCTCGGTGACCTGTTTGCAAAGCATGTACGTCGCCATGAGCAGATCCAACGGTTCGAAACCGGCCACCACTTGCGGCATATGGTACTTCTCCGCAAACGGATAGAATATATCCAATCCGGTGATCACCGCGACATGCCCCGGTTCTATGATGCCCTGAACCTTCGTCTCGCCCATATCGAATATCGTCTCCAATGCAGGAGGACATATCCTGTGACAGCTGTAGACACTGAAATTCTCCGGAAGCTCCTTCTGAAGGGGAACGCACGTCGAAGGCGCTGTGGTCTCAAAGCCCACGGCAACGAATACGAGGTCCCCTTTCTGTTCTGACGCCATTCTTACGGCATCTTCGACCGAATATACGATACGGACATCCGCACCTTCCGCCTTCGCATCGTTCAGCGTGCCTATGGTCGTGGGGATCCTCATCATATCTCCGAACGCACAGATGGTTATACCGGACCTTGCAAGAGTAATGGCCTCCGCGATCTCCGTACTCGTGGTAACACAGACAGGACATCCTGGACCCTGACGTATCTCGACCCCTACATCGGCCAGCATACGTTCTATTCCAAAGCGTACTATCGTATCTTGATGCGTCCCGCACACATGCATGAACTTGAGGTCCACGTTGAGATCGCGGATCCTGTCGAGAATCTTCTTTGCCGTTGCCTCATCCCTGTACTTGAACATCATCATGCCTCCAATATCCTGAGATTCTTCACACTGCATGTCTGACCTGCAGTCACTTTCACATGACCTTTGCATTTCGGACACGACAGTATAGGGATCGAGTGCCCGCTGTAGTCACTCACCAGTGTCTCGACCGGTCCGTCATATCCGCACGACTCGCAGTGAACCTCGATCTCCTCCGTCTCGATGATGAGCTTCGAACCTTCGAGAACCGTGCCCTTGGTCACAACCTCGTATGCAAATTCCATCTGCTCGGTACCGAGACTGGTCAGCTCTCCTATGACGAGCGTGACCTCTTCGACCTTCTCCACACTGTACTTATCCAATTCCGTAATAATGGCCGAGACAAGATCGGAGACGACAGACACCTCATGCATCGGATGGTATATGGAAAAGACGTTAATTAGCCTGTCCCCAAAGCTTAATAAGCAGGCGCGGACGGCAAGACAGCCGGTCAATACCTGACAAACCCTTCATGCAGGGATTCCCTGATCATACTGGACATCACGCTTTGTAGAGATGGGAACAACGCAGATCGAGGATCGGAAATGTCGCAGAAGATCCCAAACGCATACGAGTCGTGAGTACACTATATTGGATTACCGTACCCGTTACGCGAACGGATTTTAAGCACGACCGGATCAATGACGTAATGGTGAATGCCGCGATCGCTCTATTTGCGGGAATCGCACATCTCGCTGACGGAACATCTATCGCACTTTGGATGGTTCGGTATGCAGACCGTCTGTCCATGACGCACGAAATAACGATTGATGTCGCTCCATCTCTCCTCCGGTGTTATCTTCATGAGCGAGAACTCGGTCGCCTCCGGGTCTTTGGTATGAACCAGTCCCATCAGGTTCGATATCCTGTGAACGTGCGTGTCCACACACACTGAGGGTATGTTCATGGCATAGGACCTCACGCAGGCGGCGGTCTTCCTGCCGACCATCGGTAATTTCAACAATTCCTCCGTGTCCGTAGGCACATCGGAACCATATTGATCCCTGAGGATGGAACAGCATTTGACGATGGCTGTCGCTTTTTGCTTCGGAAAACCCGCGGAATGTATCAGTTCGGCGATGAGATCGATATCCGCATCGGCGATATCGTCGACTGAATTGTAGCGACTGAAGAGATTGTCCGATGCCTTCCTTGTATTGTCGTCCCTTGTCCTCTGCGACAGGATGGTCGCTATCAGCACATGGAACGGATCCGGCTCCCACTCGGGATTGAGTCCCTCTGACGAACGTCCTGGATACGCCCCCCTGTCGTACTCCTTGGCAAGAGTGTCTAAGATCCAACAGATGTCCTTCTTAACCATTTCAACGAATCTCCTGCCATGAACAGAGAACCGGTGACAAGCACCATCTCATCTCCGCGGACCTCCATCGCCTTCTCTATCGCCTTCCCTACGTCGTTGGCTTGGAATACGATATCAATGTACTTCTTAACCACATCGCTGACACGCTTCAGCGGTGTTGCACGCTCGCTGTCTGGAAGCGTCACTATCATCTTGGATGCTATCTTCGAGAGATTTCTCGCGATACCATCGATGTCCTTGTCATCAAGCACTCCGAAGACGACGACGACCTTTCCGTATATCTTCTGTATGTTCCTAACGAGAACTTCGGAACCTGCGGATGTGTGGGTCACGTCCAGTATAATAGGGAGTCCCCCCATCCTTTGCATCCTGCCTGGCCATTTGACATCCTTCAGACCGTCTGCGATATATTCTCTGACCCTACCGGAACATGATATCCGCTCCAACGCCTCGATGGCCATGGCGGCGTTCAGGGCCTGGTAATCGCCGGGAAGACCGATGACGTAGGTTTTGCCCTTGTCCTCCATTTTCACCCCGTCCTCTTCCAACGATATAACGGAGACGTCATCTATCGCTATGAGCTCGGAACCCTTGGACGAAGCTACCGTCCTGATGACCTCCAGCGGACCTCCTTTGTTCACAGT
>Ga0172378_10001140_pt1 | contig 24242 bp, 16 predicted proteins | sample GrowelOW332metaG_FD_119755 | JGI IMG/M metagenome (GOLD analysis project Ga0172378, IMG submission 119755) | Groundwater microbial communities from an aquifer near a municipal landfill in Southern Ontario, Canada - Pumphouse #3_1 metaG | ecosystem: Environmental > Aquatic > Deep subsurface >... | reverse complement strand
TTTCGGGAAATGTAGGTTCTTTCAAAATAGATTCAAGTATCCTGACGGTCTGCGGAAGATATTTGTTCAAGGAATAAAGTGACAAGTAAGAATGTTGTGCCGAACAACTTAATTCGAGCCAAGCTCCATAATAATCTAATTTTTCTGAAATTACAGAACCCATATATGTTTTCGTTCCTTCGCGTAGCATCCTGTTGGTTAGTAGTGCCTGAAGTTCCTTAAACTGATTCCATTTACCGCCGGAAATGATAATATCAATACGAACAACATCCTGTATGCCGGCATTAATGATATACAGAGGAACCCCATTGGGTAGATTTTTGCGTTGCGGAGTAATTAAATTAATATTTTTAAGTTCTTGGATGTCGGGTTGTTTGGTTCTTATTAACATAATAGTCTACTAATTAGCTTATACTTTATATGCAGAAACGAAGGAGAAAAAAAATCAGGAAAATCTATTTGGTCATATTAAAAAGAAAATCTTCTGCCCGTTTCAAATCATCAGGTGTATCAATACCTATTGTTTCAACTTCGGAGATACCGACTTTGATCTTATAACCATTTTCAAGCCATCGCAATTGTTCCAGCGATTCGGTCAGCTCCAAAGGCGATTGCGGAAGTGCGGTTATTTCTTTCAGCACATCTTTTCGGTATGCATAAAGACCTATATGTTTAAAATATACATGTCCACTCAACCAGTCGGATTTATCCGCATTTCGTGTGAATGGAATAATTGAACGGCTGAAGTAAAGAGCGTTATGATGCTTGTCAATGACAACTTTGGGCGTATTTATATTTTCGAGCAACTCAAAAGGAGTATTTGAATTAAAAGGTTTTACCAAAGTTGCAATCTGTGTTGATTTATCATCGAAACAAGTCTTCAATGTGATGAGTTGTGAGTGTTGGATAAATGGTTCGTCGCCTTGAATATTAATTACGACATCAAAATCCCCATCAATCTTAGTGCAGGCCTCATAGCAACGATCCGTCCCGCTTTTATGATGAGTAGATGTCATCACAACTTTACCGCCGAAAGCCTTGACAGCCTTCTCTATTCGTTCATCATCCGTGGCTACGTATGCATCGTCAAGTATGTCATACACTTGCCTGTAAACGCGCTCGATTACCGTTTTTCCTCCGAGCATAGCCAAAGGCTTACCGGGAAAACGAGTAGAAGCATATCGGGCGGGTATTATTCCTAAAAATTTCATGGATTACTTTTATTTATTATACAAATTATCCCAACCGGGATTTTCGGTGTTTTGATTCTGATTCTTTTTTGACGAGATACTATCACTTCCGCATGGATAGAAATTCTCGGGAATCTTGAATCTTTCATCCTGACTATAGCCCAGTGCCGGATCAGCATATACTTCTTTCATATACAATCCGTAAATCGGCAAAGCCAATGAGGCTCCCTGACCATAAAACATGGTATCGAAATGTATATCCCTATCTTCGCCTCCGACCCAGCATCCGGAAACAAGCGATGGAGTGAAGCCCATAAACCAACCATCGGAATTGCGATTGGTTGTTCCTGTTTTACCGCCCATATCTGCCGTGATATTGTAAACGCGGCGAATACGACCGCCTGTACCTTCATTTATAACTGCACGAAGCATTGTAATCATTTGATAAGAACTGCGGGCACTAATCACCTCTTCCAATTGGGGATTGAATGTAGAGATCACATTGCCGTCGCTATCTTCAATTCTTGTGACAAAAAGCGGTGCGGCACGGATACCTTTATCGGCAAATGCGGTGTAAGCACTTACCATCTCACCCACAGATATCTCACACGGGCCTAGACAAAGAGAAACAGTGGGATATATAGCCTGATTACGTATTCCGAAACTATGAAGCAAGCGTACGAATGCATAAGGATTAAGCTTACCCATCAGATAAGCGGAAACCCAGTTATCAGAATTGGCCAATCCCCACTTCAGCGTAACCATTTCGCCGTATCGTTTCTTCGAATCGTTACGCGGGCGCCAAGGAATTCCATTAGCATCAATAAGGGTTTGCTCTACATGTCTCATTTCGTCACACGGGGTAAATCCATTTTCCATAGCCAAAGCATATAAATAAGGTTTTATAGTCGAACCAACTTGCCGACGGCCATTCATAGCCATATCATATTGGAAATAATTGAAATTCGGTCCGCCTACATAAGCCTTGACCATACCTGTACGAGGATCCATAGACATAAATCCGGCACGTAGGAAAAACTTATAATAACGTATTGAATCCATCGGTGTCATGATGGTATCTTTAACGCCACGCCAAGTAAAGACAGACATCTGATGTGGAGTATTGAAAGCTTTCTTAATCTCCGATTCCGATGCTCCGGCCGATTTCATATCCCGATAACGATCAGTTCGCTGCATAGACCTTTGCATAATCATCTGGACATCACTTTGTGTCAACATATTGGTAAACGGCGCATTCTTTCGTCCTTTTTTTTCTTTAAAGAAAGCGGGTTGTAAATATTCACCCAAATGCTTCTCAACCGCATCTTCCGCATATTGCTGCATGTGGGAGTTGATGGTGGTATAAATTTTCAGGCCATCTGTATAAATATTATAGTGGGTACCGTCGCTCTTTGTGTTTTTATCGCACCAACCATACAATGGATTTGTTTTCCAATCAATGGAATCTTCATAATAATTTTGTCCCTGCCAACTTTGATAATTACTTTTTATAGGTTTATGAGCACTCATCATAAGACGCAGATATTCGCGAAAATAAGTAGCTAATCCATCTTTATGATCCACACGATGATAATCAAGTTTCATCGGGAGCAATTGCAAAGAATCACATTGTTCGCTGGTGATATAATCAGCCTTACGCATCTGATCCAAAACTACATTACGACGTTCACGCGAACGTTCGGGGAATCGGTTCGGATTGTAAAGCGACGGATTTTTGCACATACCAACCAATGTGGCAGCCTGCTCTATATTCAGTTCACTTGGTTTACAGCCGAAATATGTTCTAGAAGCCGTATTTATACCGACGGCATTGTTTAAAAAATCAAACTTATTAAGATACATGTTTAATATCTCCTCTTTGGTATAATATCTTTCGAGTTTGACGGCGATCACCCATTCGATAGGCTTTTGCAAAAGACGTTGAAGCGTATTGCTGGCCACTTTCTCGGTAAATAATTGTTTGGCAAGTTGCTGCGATAGCGTACTACCACCTCCGGCATGCTTCTGGTGAAAAATACCCCGCTTGATAAGAGCTCTGACCAATGCCTTGAGATCAATGCCCGAATGTTCTGTAAAGCGAACATCTTCGGTTGCGATTAGTGCCTTGATAATATGCGGTGAAAGTTCTTTATATGAGGTATACAACCGGTTCTCTTTACTATACGACCACGTACCAAGCACAACCCCATCTTCGGACAAGACTTGAGTTGCGAACTTGTAATTCGGATTTTCAAGTTCCTCAACAGGAGGCATATAGCCTATCCAACCTTTTGATATAGCATAAAATACGATACAAGAAAAAAGTATAAGAACTCCAAAAAGTATCCAAATTACGTGTATTAGCTTTTTTATCATCGTTTATCTATGATTGTGTGCGAATAAAATTTAGTTGCAAAGATAGAAAATCTTCCGGTTAAAGTTCAAGAACAAAACAAAAAACAATCTTTCTCAGATATATTTTTCTTAAAAATACATTTTTGTTTGTGAGTATCACCATTAATTCATACCTTTACACTCCGGAAAGTAAATATTAACAATATAAAGTTAAATGGAAAACAGAAGTTTCGTCACAATTTCCGGACACTCGAAAGAGAATATTCTCTACTTGATAGAGATGGCTAAACAATTTGAAAAGTGTACAAACCGCAACCTTCTGCAGGGAAAAATCGTAGCTACATTATTTTTTGAACCTTCAACCCGCACACGGCTTAGTTTTGAAACAGCGGCCAATCGCCTCGGAGCACGTGTTATCGGCTTTACCGATCCCAAAGTCACAAGTTCATCTAAAGGTGAATCACTGAAAGATACAATAATGATGGTCAGCAATTATGCCGATGTCATCGTGATGCGTCATTATCTGGAAGGAGCTGCAAAATATGCAAGCGAGATCACAAATACCCCTATTGTCAATGCTGGCGATGGAGCGCATCAACATCCTTCACAAACTCTGCTCGACCTTTATTCCATTTGGAAAACTCAAGGTACACTTGAAAATTTGAATATCGTGCTTGCCGGTGACTTGAAATACGGGCGTACCGTACATTCTCTGATTATGGCCATGCGCCATTTCAACCCTACCTTTCACTTTATAGCACCAAAGGAATTGGAGATGCCTGAAGAATATAAGCTCTATTGCCATGAGCATCATATTAAATATACCGAGCATACGGAATTTAATGAAAAGAGTATAGCCGATGCCGATATTATTTACATGACGCGTGTACAACGTGAGAGGTTTACGGATTTGATGGAATACGAAAAGATGAAAAATATCTATATTCTTCGCAATGAAATGTTGAACTGCACACGTCCTAATGTTCGTATTCTCCATCCGCTACCACGTGTTAATGAGATTAACTACGACGTAGACGATAATCCCAAAGCTTACTATTTTCAACAAGCTCAAAACGGACTATATGCCCGACAAGCTATCTTGTGCGACGTACTTGGTATCACTTTGAATGATGTAATTAATGATATGAAAGATAAAAGTTAAACACAGAATACAATGAGTGAAAATAAACAAGAACTACAAGTAGCCGCACTAAAAGACGGAACGGTTATCGACCATATTCCATGTGATAAATTATTTATGGTTGTTCAAATACTCGGACTAGAGGATATGACCAACAATATTACCATCGGTTTCAATCTTGATAGTAAGAAATTAGGGAAGAAAGGTATTATCAAGATTGCAAATAAATTCTTCAGCGATGATGAGATTAATCGAATATCTATAGTTGCTCCTCATTCGAAGCTTAATATTATCCGTGATTATGAAGTGATAGAGAAACGTGAAGTACAAATGCCGGATGTATTAGTTGGCATTGTTAAATGTATCAATCCCAAATGTATCACGAATAACGAACCGATGAAAACGATCTTTCATGTGGTTGACAAAGATAAATGTGTAGTGAGATGCCATTATTGCGACAAAGAACAGGTTCGCAATGAAATAAAAATTATTTGATAAAAAAAGGACAATGAAAACAAATTGGAAACCGGGTACCATGATCTATCCGCTGCCTGCCGTTTTAGTGAGTTGCGGTAACACAGAGAGCGAATATAATATTCTGACTGTAGCCTGGACCGGTACGATTTGCACCAATCCACCCATGTGTTATGTTTCCATACGCCCTGAGCGATACTCCTATCCCATCATCAAAAAAAATATGGAGTTCGTTATCAATCTGACAACGAAAGATATGGCTTATCCCACCGACTGGTGTGGTGTACGATCAGGCAAGGATCATCACAAATTTGAAGAAATGAAATTAACTCCCGGCAAATGCTCCATGGTTAGTGCCCCGTTGATTGAAGAATCACCATTATGTATCGAATGCAGAGTAAAAGAAATAATTTCTCTCGGTTCGCATGATATGTTCATTTCAGATGTTGTCAACGTTAGGGCTGATGATAAATATATCAATAAAGAAACAGGTAAATTTGAATTTACCGATGCTATTCCGCTGGTTTATGTGCATGGAGGATATTATGAATTAGGTAAAAAAATAGGTAAATTTGGATGGAGTGTGGAAAAGAAACCAAAATAAGTTTGATTTGTTTTTTTATTTTAAAATTATTTTCCTACTTCATTATTTTAGCCTAACTTTGCATTCATAATAGTACATTTGTTACCATAATAGCACATTATTAATTAACAGTAATACAGTTATTGAGCATGAAAAGAGACGATTTAATTTTCGACATCATCGAAAAAGAGCATCAACGCCAACTCAAAGGTATGGAGCTTATCGCATCAGAAAATTTTGTTAGTAAAGAAGTAATGGAGGCCATGGGTTCTTGCCTGACCAACAAATATGCTGAGGGTTATCCCGGTAAACGTTATTATGGCGGCTGCGAGGTAGTAGACCAAAGCGAACAAATTGCCATCGACCGTTTAAAAAAGATTTTCGGCGCCGAATGGGCTAATGTACAACCCCATTCAGGAGCACAAGCTAATGCAGCTGTCTTTTTAGCTGTACTGAACCCTGGAGACAAGTTTATGGGATTGAATTTATCTCAAGGCGGACACCTTTCTCACGGTTCAAAAGTAAACACTTCGGGTATTATATATACTCCTTGTGAATACAATTTAAAGAAAGAAACCGGTCGAGTTGATTATGATGAAATGGAGGAAATCGCATTACGCGAAAAACCGAAGATGATTATAGGCGGTGGCTCTGCATATTCTCGTGAATGGGATTACAAACGTATGCGCAAGATAGCCGACGAAGTTGGTGCCATTTTTATGGTTGATATGGCTCATCCGGCCGGACTAATTGCTGCAGGTCTTCTTGATAACCCATTGAAATATGCTCATATTGTTACTTCAACCACACATAAGACACTTCGTGGTCCGCGTGGAGGTGTCATCATGATAGGCAAAGATTTTCCTAATCCATGGGGAAAGAAAAACAATAAAGGTGAGATAAAAATGATGTCTCAATTGCTTGATTCTGCCGTATTCCCAGGCATTCAGGGTGGACCGTTGGAACATATCATTGCTGCAAAAGCTGTTGCTTTTGGTGAAATTCTACAACCGGAATTCAAGGAATATGCAAAACAAGTACAAACAAATGCTAAAGTTTTGGCTCAAGCATTAATGGATCGTGGTTTCAATATTGTATCCGGTGGAACGGATAATCATTCCATGCTAATCGATTTCCGCAGCAAATATCCGGATCTTACCGGTAAGGTTGCCGAGAAAGTATTAGTAGCCGCAGACATTACCGTCAACAAGAATATGGTTCCTTACGATACCCGTTCGGCATTCCAAACTTCAGGTGTTCGTTTAGGTACTCCGGCTATAACCACACGTGGAGCTAAAGAAGATTTGATGCCAATCATCGCTGAATTAATTGAAAAGGTTTTGTCGAATGTAGATAATGAAAGTGTTATCGCACAGGTTAAAGCAAAAGTCAACGAAATAATGAAGAATTATCCAATCTTTGCTTATTAGGTAAATAAACTTGGGCAATTTATTTTACTACAATTTATAGGAGAAGGATTTTATTATCCCTCTCCTATTTTTAATATATGATAATAGTTAAATATAAAAAATAACATCAATTCGTTCTACGATTTTTTTCAAATATCTTGCTATTTAAAGAAAAAAACACGACTTTAGCAAACAAATTTTTAATAAACCGAGATGTTAGAAGATACTAATACATCAAAAAGAATTCTTAAAACTATTGCTAAGGCTTTGGTTTTGATTTCAAAAGATGGCACTTGTTTGGAATCTGAAACAGATTATGATTTTTGGTTCCTACAGGAAAAGTATCTTAAAGGAAATAACATAAATGTTTTTCTCCCAACACGTATAAAATCTGATTTTATTGATCAGTTCAATCAGGTCATCGAAAACCATGAAAATACAATCTGGAACTTCGACTTTAGCAATGATAACCGTACCTATTCATTCATGTGCAGTATGTTTCCATATGATGATAATGTTTTGTGTCAGTTGACCGATATTACCAATCAACACAAAACATTGCGAAAGAGCCCGCAAATGATTCAAAGAGTGCGTAATATACAAAGACTGACACAAATTAATCTCTGGAGTTTCAATACTTGGGAAGATACTTTCTCTTTTTCAGGCCCTTTACTTAACACGGTATTAAAAAATGGGCAAAATAACTCTATAGACACATTCAAAAAAAATATACTGAGTAAAGATCTACCTATCTTTAATAAATTTGTAGATACACTACGGCAAAATGAATTATCAAAAGGTATTGTTATCAGATTACGCACCGAAAATGATATTTTACATTTGCATATTTTTGTCTTTCATAAGAAAAATACGAAAAGAGGCATTGAATACGAAGGGTTTACACAAAATGTATCTGACGCATATCGGAACGCATATAACATTAATGCCCTTACACTCGCTATTGACAGGGTAGATGAAGGCATCTTTGCCACTGACGAAAAAGGTTTTTTGGTTTTTGCCAATGAATACTATAGAAATTTGCACCATATAGCTCAAGAGTCTAATTTGAACAAATACCGCCTCTTTGATTTATATTACAACAACGGTTTATCTTCACAATGGGAAGAACATTTCAATAATACATTGTCAAAAGGTTCCGATCATTTTATTATTAATTACAGCTCACCTTTAAATCAAAGTCAACTACTATCATTCGAAATCAACCAGTTTGTTGTAAAGAATGAAATCGGTAAGAAAAACATTTGGTATTTTTCACACAACATTACCAATCAATTGAAATACAAGTCGACTTTCAAAACATTCACTAATGTTTTGAACTCTACGCTGGACAATTTACCTACTTCACTTGTCATAAAAGAGGTTGACCATAATTTTTGTTATTTCTATCGTAACAAGGAATCTTTTAACAGACAGAAAAATATCAATATAGATGAAAATGCTATCGGCAAAACCGACTTTGATTATTATTCCAAAGAGGTAGCTGAAAAATCAAAAGAAGAAGATCTTGAAATTGTTAAAACCGGGAAACCTTTAATGAAAATAGTAGAAGATAAAGATAAAAACGGTAACTTACTGATTCTTGATAAACGAAAATTCATTATCAAAGGTGACCAATATTCTTCACCGCTGCTTGTCATTATCGAATGGGATATCACGAAGCACGAGCTAATGAAGCGAGAATTAAAAAAAGCAAAAGAGGAAGCAGAAAAAGCCGACAAACTCAAATCTGCTTTCCTCGCCAATATGAGTCATGAAATTCGTACACCACTAAATGCCATCATGGGATTTTCGCAAATAATTTCAGAGACAGATAACAAAGAAGATCGTAAGAAATATTTCAAAATTATTGATACTAATAATAAACATCTACTCAATCTAATTAATGATATTCTTGATATATCAAAGATTGACGCCGGATTTATAGATTTCAAGGAAGAAGATGTAGATCTCAATCAATTGTGCCAAAATGTATATGATTCCTTTCGCTTAAGCATACCAAATGATATTGAATATTACTGCGAATGTCCCCAAAAAACAATTATCATCAAGTCGGACTTTAAACGGTTGTTACAAGTTTATACGAACATGGTGAGTAATGCACTTAAATTCACAAAGAGAGGTAGTGTACATATGGGTTATAAAAAAAAGGACGACTGCATTGAATTTTATGTAACCGATACGGGAATTGGCATTAGTTCGGAAAATCTAGAACATGTATTTGACCGTTTTCAGAAGTTTAATAGTTCTAATCCGGGTGCAGGTTTAGGCACTTCAATCAGTAAGACCATTATTGAGAAGTTAGGGGGAACAATTTCTGTAAAATCAAAGTTGGACAAGGGTTCGACATTCATTTTTACTCTACCTCTGCCTAAGACGCAATAGACAAGCTTAAGAAAAAAACTAAAAAAACGGAAATATTTTTTTTAGGAATCTTGTAATCGAGCAAAATAAGAAATATAACAAATATAACAAATATAACAAATGGAAGTGACATTAAGCAATGTAGGTAAAAGATATCCTGTGGGATATGCTCTAAGTGGAGGTTTTATCAAAGGCTTTGCTCACTTAGGTATTATTCAAGCACTCTTGGAGCACGATATCAAACCAGACATTATATCCGGAGTAAGTGCGGGAGCTGTGGCGGGTGTGTTTTTTGCCGACGGCAAAGAGCCTTACAATATTGTTGAGCTATTTAAGGGGCATAAATTTCAGGACTTGACAAAATTTGTCGTACCAAAGAGAGGGCTTTTTGAATTAAACGAATTCATGGATTTTATTCGATCTAATTTAAAGACAAAGCGGTTGGAAGATTTGCCAATACCTTTGATTGTCACAGCAACAGACTTGGACCATTGCCGTTCGATACATTTTTATAAAGGAAATATTGCCGAAAGAGTAGCTGCTTCCTGCTGTATGCCAGTCATTTTTTCACCTGTTACCATTGATGGAACAAATTATGTGGATGGAGGTGTGATGCAGAACCTGCCGGTCTCCGTTATCCGAAGGATCTGTGAAAAGGTTGTTGCCATCAATGTAAGTCCGCTTATTGCCAGAGATTATAAGATGAATATGATGGGAATCGGCATACGATCATACAATATTATGTTTCGGGCCAATACATTTGTAGAAAAGGAAAAAAGCGATTTAGTTATTGAAGCCACAAATCTGGAGTCGTATAACAATACAGCATTGGATAAAGCAGAAGAAATTTTCAACAAGGGTTATTATGAGGCTTATAAAAAAATAGAACAACTGCTGTCTGAAAAACATACAATCTGGAAAGAAAAATAAAATTAACACCTACGATAAGCAATCTCATCAATTCTTGTTTATTAAGGGAATAACATTAAAGGATGAATAAAAAAGAAAAGATAATCATCTATCAAGTTTTGCCGAGATTATTCGGAAATGATAATGATAATTGTATATATAATGGCAGCTTAACCGAAAATGGCAGTGGGAAGATGTCTGATTTTACTTCTCAGACTCTGAAAGAAATTAAGAAACTGGGTATTACGCACATTTGGTATACCGGAATTATCGAACACGCCACCAAAGTAGATTTTCGCCGTTATAATATACGTCCCGATCATCCTGCATTGGTAAAAGGAAAGGCCGGATCACCATATGCCATCAAAGATTATTATGATGTTGACCCGGCATTGGCATCGGATATACCCGAAAGAATAAATGAATTCGATGACCTCGTAAGGCGTACCCATAAAGAAGGTATGAAAGTCATCTTTGATTTTGTGCCCAATCATGTAGCACGACAATACTCTTCGGACAGCCAACCGGAGGGTTCTTCCCAACTGGGTGCCAATGATGATCCGCAATTGTCGTTTAGTCCATATAACAATTTTTATTATATCCCGAATACGGAATTGGAAGGGCGGTTTGATATGAAAGACGGTGCACCCGAGCCCTACAAAGAAATTCCTGCTAAGGCAACGGGTAATAACCGTTTTGACGCATACCCTACCATTAATGATTGGTTTGAGACAGTCAAGCTCAATTATGGTATTGATTATATGAACGGTTGTACTTATCACTTCTCTCCAATTCCTGACACATGGATTAAGATGCTCGACATTCTTTTGTTTTGGGCATCCAAAGGCATTGATGGTTTTCGATGTGACATGGCCGAAATGGTTCCTGTGGAATTCTGGTCATGGGTCATCCCCAAAGTAAAAGAAAAACATCCTGACTTATTATTTATCGCCGAGATATATAATTTCGGAGAATATAAAAATTATATCCTCCGAGGTAAATTTGATTACATCTATGATAAAGTCGGATTATATGACACCCTTCGCGAGGTTATTTGTGGAAAACGATCGGCTAAAGATATCACCGGATGTTGGCAGAGCTTAAACGGCATTGAAGACAAGATGCTCAACTTCCTCGAAAACCATGATGAGCAGCGCATTGCTTCCGATTTTTTTGCCACAGATCCTCTGAAAGCTATTCCGGCTCTCATCGTTTCTGCATGTATGAACACAAATCCTTTCATGATTTATTTCGGGCAGGAATTTGGAGAAAGAGGCATGGATAAAGAGGGCTTCAGCGGACTGGACGGACGTACAACTATTTTCGATTTTTGGAGCATCACTACGATACGCCACTGGAGACACAATAATACTTACGATGGTAAATTGCTCACCGATCAACAAAGACATCTTTATGGACTTTATTGTAAAATACTTAATCTTTGTAATGATGAAGCAGCTCTGTCACAAGGTTCGTTTTTTGATTTGATGTATGCTAATCTCAACGGCTGGAAATTCAATGCAGACAAGCTGTTTGTCTTTTTTAGAAAATATCGCAATGAATTACTGCTGATCATTGCGAATTTTGACGACCAGCCCGTTGATATTGCCATAAATATTCCATCACATGCCTTTGACTTCTTACAAATACCGCAAATCTATAGTATCGCGGTAAAAGATTTGCTCACTGATGAGGAAGAAGTCGTTTGTCTGCTCCCCTATCATGCCCTTGATACACATGTAAAAGCTAATGGCGGGAAGATCCTTAAATTCAAGATTTAAAATGAACAATAAAAGCAAAAAGAATGTGTTATAAGTAGATATAAGTCCTTTATTGTGAAGTATAGAGGAAGGTTGGTTTATACGATTAGTTACGGTCGTTTCCATTAAGGGGAACGATCGTTTCCTATATAGGGAACAGTAGTTTCTACATAAAGAAACCATAATTCCAATGCATGGAAATTACAGTTTCCTAATAAGAGAAACTACATAGTCTATTCATTAGCAAGATAAATACCAGTGAAAAACTCTACCGGTCGGTTTACAGAAAAAAGGGAAGCGAAATTATATATGATGATAACATCACAGAATATTATAGCAAGAGGGTATGTCAGCTTTTTTTTGACATACCCTCTTGTTATATAATAATTACTTTATCTCAAGGCTTTTTTCTAAGCACTACGGCCGAACGAGCCGGAATATATAATTTCAACCACTCTTTGTTATCTTTCTCATAAAGAGGATCAAAATTAGTGAAATGAACCATCGTATCATCAGTAAGGCCTTTACCACCGAATTTTACATCATCCGTATTTAATATAACCTCATAAGCACCTTTCTGTACAAGAAATCCATAATCAACAAAAGAACGTGTAGGGTTAAAATTAAAAACAAACACCAGATCATCACGCATATATGCTAATACTTGATCGTTGTCATTATGCCAAATTTCTTGTACCGGTGTAGCCCGTATACCCTTTTCGCTTTTAATAACATCAAGCATCGCCTTATCAAAATCTCCAAGGTACTGATAACAAAGATTATTGTTATCGGCTAAATCCCATTGGCGACGAGCATACTTATACGACCAATTGTTACCTTCTCGCGGAAAATCGATCCATTCGGGATGACCGAACTCATTTCCCATGAAATTAAGATAACCACCATTCATCGTAGTTGAAGTAACCAGACGAATCATTTTGTGTAAAGCCAGTCCGCGTTGCACGATATAGTTTTCATCCCCCTTTTGCATATGCCAATACATATCAGCATCTATCAACCAGAAAATAATCGTCTTATCGCCAACTAAAGCCTGATCGTGACTCTCAGCATAAGAAATGGTTTTTTCTTCTTTTCTGCGGTTTGTCATCTCCCAGAAAATACCGGAAGGTTTCCAATCTTCATCAATTCTCTCCTTGATGGTTTTAATCCAGAAATCCGGTATATTCATTGCCATACGATAATCAAAGCCATAGCCATCGTTTTCAAAGCTATTAGCTAATCCTGGCATGCCCGAAACATCTTCGGCAATGGTAATAGCATTCTCGTTAACCTGATGAATCAGCCTATTGGCCAACATCAGATAACAGATGGCATCATCGTCTTCCATGCCATTAAAGTATGCATTATAATTATTGAAAACATCACCTATACCATGGCTAAGATACAACATTGAGGTTACACCATCAAAACGGAAGCCATCAAAATGATATTCATCGAGCCAATATTTACAATTGGACAATAAGAAATGAATCACTTCGTTTTTACTATAATCAAAGCAAAGAGAATCCCATGACGGATGTTCACGGCGTGCACCCGGATAAAAATACTGATTCGGGTCACCGGCAAAATTGGCCAGACCTTCCACCTCATTCTTTACGGAATGAGAATGAACAATATCCATAATAACCGTCAGCCCCATGCTATGGGCGGCATCAATTAATTCTTTAAGTTCATCAGGTGTACCGAAACGAGAGGATGCAGCAAAAAGGCTGGATACATGGTAACCAAAACTTCCATAATACGGATGTTCCTGTATAGCCATGATTTGAATACAATTATATCCATCTTTGACAATACGTGGCAACACTAATTCGCGGAATTCTTTATAGGTACCTATCTTCTCTTCTTTTTGAGCCATACCGATATGACACTCGTATATGAGCAACGGATTTATACATGGCTTAAAATTCTTTGTCTTAAATTCGTACGGTTTCTCGGGATTCCATACTTGTGCAGAAAAAATAGCTGTCTTTTCGTCTTGCACCACCCGGGTAGCCCATGCGGGAATGCGTTCGCCTTCGCCACCGTTCCAATGAATCTTCAGTTTGTATAAATCTTCATGATGAATGGCGTCAAGGGGCAACGTGATCTCCCAGATGCCATTTTTCAACGCGCTGAGTTTAAATTCACTTTTCTCCTGCCAATCATTAAAAGTACCGATCAAGTATATTTCAGTAGCGTTAGGGGCCCATTCGCGGAACGTCCAATTCTTATTTGTTTTGTGCAATCCGAAAAACAAATATCCAGTGGCAAAGTCGGACAGTGTTTCATGGTCCTCTTTTACAAGCTCGGCTTCTTTATCCAAAGAATGTTGGTGACGTCCGCTGATTGCCTCTGCAAAAGGTTCGAGCAAAGAGTCGTTTTTTATAATTCCAAAAGTATCTTTCATTATATTCAATATAAGTTATGTTAAGCTTTTACTTTAATGATAATTTTCTTTACACCAAGAGTTGATATACCTGGTGCATGACCATCTTGAGGAAAGAAGATAGCAAACATACCGGGTTTTACCGTCAAGTAACTATCTGCTGCTCCCTCAAAAAAAGAAATATCTTTTGCCGCATTGTATACTGCATCAACTGGTTTGCAATCAACCATAGGAGTGTAGCCCATTACTTCAGTAGCCGACAGAGGTATCTGAATGTCTATAAAATCTTTATGAGTCTCCAGCTTTGCTTCTGCCTTAGTTTTTGGCATCGTTTGGGCTACGTTTACTAAAAGGTTTTTTCCCTTCAATTCGGTTTTTCCAATCTCCAGCAACTCAAGATCATGAGAGCGAAGAAATTCGATTGCTTCTGCAAACAATGAATTTATTGATACATACTTCTCTAAGTTTTCCAGTTTATCTATTATCATAATAAAAGTATTTATTCGTAATTGTCAATAGTGAAATTTATAAAATCGGCAAACGGCTTAAATTGACGAAACACTTCTTCAACCCTATCCAATACATCGGGAGCGGTAAAGAAATCATCTTTTACAGAATAAGCGCACGAAAATTCTTTGCATTTCAAATAATCCATATATTTAAAATCCTTTGGAAAACCTTTAGGAGCGGTTTTCAGAAATTCATATCCTATAATAGGAAAATAGTTTTTAAAGGAAGGGTTATCAACTATAGATATATACTCATCTATATTATCATAAACGGTTTGTCTTACGGCCCTTAAAATGTTTGAAGGCAACTCGTAACTACCGCCCGCAAGCATACATTGCCCCGGCTGAATATGAACATAATAACCGGCATGACTGGATTTTTTCCCTTTCGGATTGATATAACCACCGATATGTGTTTTGAAAGGTGACTTATCTGTAGAAAAACGAACATCACGATAAATACGGTAAGTACAATCTTTGGGTAACACACCGATCACACTTTTATCAAAAGTAGAAATTCGCGCAATAATTCCTTCTAATAGGCTATTAAACTCATTACATGCCTCTTCATACTCATTTTTGTGTATCTTAAACCATTCGCGGTTATTATTGGCAGATATATTTTTTAAGAATTGAAAGATAAGCTGCATATCCATGTTTTATCTATTCTCTGTTTGTTAGAATACAAAACTACAACATTTTTTTGATTAACATCACGATCTTTTATTTTTTTGCTACCTTTGCCTCCGTTTTTTATAATTAACAAATTTAAATTATCAATGAAAGAGAACAAAAAGACTCTAACGTCGGCGATTCGTTTTCGCCAGTACGCCCACAAGTCCTATTCTGTTTTCTCTAGCCTGAAAAAGGAAGTAAGCATCGGAGTTGTTAGCTTCTGTGTACTTACATTTGCCAATGTACAGAATATTTCTGCGCAAACAGCGAATCCTAATCAGACGAGAGAATACAAATTGGATGAAGTGGAAGTGACCGCCTTACGTGCGCCACTAGCTCTGAGCCGCACCGCAAGGACGGTTGTTGTGCTCGATCGCACGGCTATTGCTGCTGCGCCTGCGCAAAGTATAAATGATTTATTAAAGTATGCCATTGGCGTTGATGTCTGTCAAAGAGGTGTACAAGGTACACAAACAGACATCAGTATCCGCGGAGGATCATTCGACCAAATTACTATCTTACTAAACGGCATCAACATCTGCGATCCCCAAACAGGCCACAATTCGGCCGACTTCCCTGTAGACATGAATGATATTGAACGTATTGAGATCCTTGAAGGTCCCGCAGCGCGTGTGTATGGCACATCATCTTTTTTAGGTGCCATCAATATCGTAACACGTACCGACAAAAAAAGTCAGGCCGAAGTTCATATTTCGGGAGGCTCCTACGGTACCTTTTCGGCTGGAGCACGACTTAATTTCACAAAGAATGATCTTAGTAACCAAATCTCCGGTAATATTTATCGAAGCGACGGATACAACCGTAGTACCGACGGAAAGTTAAACAGTAACTATAATATGCAACGCGCTTTCTATCAAGGCGAGTACAAACATCCCAAAGTCAATGTACACTGGCAGGCCGGTTTCAGTAACAAGAACTACGGTTCAAATACTTTCTATTCCGCCTTGTACGATAATCAGTTTGAGCACACACGCAAATACTTCACTTCCATACAAGCCAAAACCGAAGGAGTCTTTCATTTTACACCAAGCATCTACTGGACGCATGGCGAAGATCGTTTCGAGTTGATTAAAGGTAGTGAATCATACGTACCTTATAACTATCATAAAACCAATGTTTACGGTTTAAATATCAGTGGTTACTTTAATAGTATTCTTGGCAAGACAACTATCGGAAGTGAGATGAGAAACGAAGATCTTATTAGTACGAATCTCGGAGAAGCGCTTCACACGCCGAAACATATCCACGGAACAAACCGCTCTTATACTTATGGACTTAATAGGACGAACATCAATTACTTTATAGAACACATTGTTCAACTTCGGCATTTTACTTTATACGGCGGAATAACAGCTACGAAAAATACCGAAAGAGAAGACGGATTAAAGATCTATCCCGGTGCCGATTTAAACTATCAACCTACTAATGCTTGGAAATTTTATGCATCATGGAATACCTCGTTCCGTATGCCAACACCTACGGAACTATATTATTCGAGCAAAACTAATTTGGGAAATAAAGATCTGGAACCCGAGAAAATGCAAGCCTTCGAAGTCGGTACAAAATATCAAACCCCCGGTATACAAGTCCGAGCTGACGTTTATTATCATCATGGTAAAAACATGATTGACTGGATGCAAGCCGAAGGTGAAAGTGTATGGAAAGCAATTAACCTTAGTTATATAAAATCTACCGGAGCAGAGCTCAGCTTTACGTTGAACTTTAATCAAATGATGAACGAACAAGTATTTATCCGGCGGTTCTACGCAGGATATAATTATATTCATCAGAATAAGGAAACATCTGATAATTACGTTTCAGAATATGCGCTTGATTATTTGAGAAACAAAGTCGTTGTTTTACTTGATCATCGCATCTGGAACCGACTTACTGCCAGCTGGGCCTTTCGATGGGAAGACCGCATAGGTAGTTACAAAAAATATGTTAACAAAAAAGAAGTGGGCATTGTAAACTATAATCCTTACGGTCTTCTTGACTTGAAATTGAACTGGAGTGCTCCAAAATATAAATTATTTGTAGAAGCCAACAATTTATTGGACAAGACCTACTGTGATCAGGGTAACGTTCCCCAACCTGGTATTTGGGTAAATGCAGGTATTTCATGGAAGATATTCTAAAATTTTTCTAGATTTATATAAATATAATAGGGCAAACTTTTTATTAAGTTTGTCCTATTATTTTATTTTAAAGTCATATCCATCAATTCTTCCAGTGAACCGTTAAAAACATTCAAATCTACATTTCGCCTGATGCCAGGCACCGATCCGACGTTAGAATGTTGCCAAAACTTCCACGATCTTTTATAGGTAATGGAATCCACATAATAGTGAGCAATCCAATAAGGATAACTATTAAACAAAGAATCATTCAGATAACTATTTCTGAATTTATAAGAAGTATAAAGAATCGGTTTTACACCATAATGTGCTCCCACCCTTTCCAACCACAATTTCACATTCCGTTGTAGCTCATTTTTGTTATTATGCCCCTTACTTTCCACATCCAGTACGGGAGGAAGGTCGCCAGGCTCAAGTTTTACCGTATGGATAAAAAAATTTGCTTGTTGTAATGCATCGCTATTGGGATTATAAAAATGATAGGCACCGCAAATAAACCCGTGGCTACGTGCCTCCCTGAAATTTCTATAAAAAGCCGCATCTCCATGATCCCGTCCTTCAGTAGCCTTGATAAAGACAAAGCATATCGGAAAAGCCTCATTTTGACGACTAACCAATGTATCCCAATTTATATTATCCTGATAATGTGAAATGTCAATGCCATGCACCGCATACCCGCAAGGCAGACATACGCCGTATTCTTTGCGTCCGTCGCAAGCTTTCCAACGATAAGAATAAGGACTGATAAAGAAATGATAAAAAGTATAACTAAAAAGTATCGCAATCAAAATAGCCAACAGGTTTCGAAGCCACAAAGGCATGTTTCGCGATTCTTTGCGGCGTTTCCGTGAAAAATATTTTTTAGAAGATTTACTCTTTTTATGAACAATAGCAGATGATGATCTCTTCGAAGCAGATGCTTTTCGGGTAGTCCGATTATGCGTCGTTTTTCTGCGCGGTGAAGGTTTAGATGAAGAGAACATATTTGATGGGGTATAAAGAAACAATTAATCATTAATATAAAAAATCGGACGAATGCAAGCAATGTCATTCAATACCTGCACCCGTCTGTTTTTATAAAGTTCAAGCAACAGTAATCTATCAACTATTTCTTCATTTGTTGTTCCAACTGTAACGTTTTAGTCGGTTGGTCACAAACCTCTGCTGATCCGAAATATTGAATAGGACCCGGATAAACGTAATCGGTCTCAATAGCCCAACGGTCACGCTGCGCAGCAAAGGCTTTGAAAGGAGCACCGTCCAAAGTAACCAAAGCTTTCTTGATCACCGGTTTCATCTTACCGTTACGACGTTCCATATTCAGCATCATTGTGATAGGTATACCACCGGCAGTCCACTCGCTTGCCGGAGCTGTGGTGTTACGTACGGAAGCCATAAAACCGGTCTTCCCATTGGCTATCAGTTCAGAAGCTGTGTAACCTAATGAATAACAATAATCGGAATCGAAATTAGAAGGAGCAGCACAACGGCCTTCATATCCGAAGAAATGATGTAAAGCGGCAAATTTACCCACGTATTTACCTTCGATCTTCCATTGAGCCAATTTGATGCCAACCATTTCAGAAAGCAACTTTTCTGTTTCAATCAATGAAACCTGAACATTTCCGTGAGGATCGCGATCCATTGTTAACTGACGTGAGACTCCTTCGGGCAAACTTGCAAATACATCAGAATTTTCTTTAGACAATTTGCTGATGATATAATCACGCTGATGAGAACGTTTGATATGACTGAACTCTTCCTGGTTAATTGCCAGAAAATCATTCAATTCCTCAATCAGTCGTTTCATAGCAGGGATAAATTCAATCAGACCTTCGGGAATTAATACGGTACCGAAATTATTTCCTTGAGCAGCACGTGCGGCAACAACCTTTGCTATCGAAGTCACAATATCATCAAGAGACATGTTTTTCTCTTCAACTTCCTCAGAAATAATACAAATATTGGGTTGAACCTGCAAAGCACATTCCAAAGCAATATGAGAAGCTGAGCGTCCCATCAGTTTGATGAAATGCCAATATTTGCGGGCAGAATTACAATCACGCTCAATATTACCTATCACTTCAGCATAAGTCTTACAAGCTGTATCGAAACCGAAAGAGGTCTCAATCATATCGTTTTTCAAATCACCGTCAATGGTCTTCGGGCAACCGATTACTTGTACACCATAATGTTTGGCAGCAAAATATTCGGCAAGAACACAAGCATTGGTATTGGAATCATCGCCACCGATCATAACAAGAGCCTTGATATCCAACTCTTTGATAATCTCATAGCCCTTTTCAAACTGTTCAACAGTTTCCAATTTCGTACGTCCGGAACCGATCATATCGAAGCCGCCGGTATTTCGGTACTCGTCAATGATATTTCCGGTCAGTTCCTTATAACTATGGTCAACCAATCCGCCGGGACCAAGAATGAAACCATACAATTTGTTGGCAGGATTCAACTTCTTTAGTCCGTCAAACAAACCGGCAATCACGTTGTGTCCGCCGGGAGCTTGTCCGCCTGAAAGAATTACACCTACATTCATGGCAGGTAACTTCACCGCCTTGCCATTTACAAAAGTAACCACAGGCAGCCCGTAAGTATTGGGAAACAAGGCCTTTACTTCATCTTGATCGGCTACAGACTGTGTAGGCATGCCTTCCACGGCCCTTACCGGGCCCTCGGCCAATGCTTTGGGGAGCTTGGGCATATATGCGGCTCTAGCAATTTGTAATGCACTTTTTGTCATTTTTATTTATGTTTTAAAGGTTTGATAATGTTTTAAACTTAGAATTTTACAATGCAAATTTCGCATTTTTTTCTCAAATATAAAAGGAAATCACCAATTCTAAGAAAATAAATATGTATATTTGTTAGCAAATAGAGTATTATTAGAGTATTTGGCAAATGAAAAAACAAAAGTTACCCATATTATTGCTTCTTCTTTTCCTTGTTAATACATCAATAACAGCCGACAATGAATTGGGAAGAAAGAAAGTAGCGGTAGTCTTCAGCGGCGGCGGCGCCAAGGGGATGGCCGATATAGGAGCCCTTAAGGTGATTGAAGAAGCGGGAATACCCATTGATTATATCGTTGGTACAAGTATGGGAGCTATAGTTGGCGGACTATATTCCATCGGATACAGAGCCCATCAGTTGGACAGTTTGGTGCGTAAGCAAGACTGGAATTTCTTACTTACTGACCGTGTCAAGCCCAGTGATATGTCACTTGCCGAACGAGAACGTTCCGAAAAATATCTCCTCTCCGCCTCCTTCGTCAAGAACCCTTCGGAGATAGCAAGAGGCGGATTGATTAAAGGCAAGAATCTGGGCAACCTATTTTCCAATTTAACCATAGGCTACCACGATTCGATAGATTTCAATGAACTACCTATACCTTTTGCTTGTGTATCATGCAATGTAGTCAATGGTGACATGGTCGTTTTTCATAACGGAAACCTAGCCACAGCTATGCGTTCCAGCATGGCAATTCCCGGTATATTCACCCCGGTTCGTATCAATGGCATGGTATTAGTAGATGGCGGCATGATTGATAATTATCCTGTTGATGTAGCTAAAGCTATGGGGGCAGATTACGTGATCGGTATAGACGTGAAAAGCAACATGAAAAAGGCCGATGAATTAAAGACCGCCGGAGATATCCTCGGACAAATTGTCGACATCGCCTGTCAAGGTAATTATCAGAAAAATGTAGACATGACCGACACCTATATTAAAGTGAACGTAAAGGGTTATTCATCAGCAAGTTTCTCACTCGAAGCTATCGATACCTTGATAAATCGTGGTGAAAAAGCTGCTCGTGCCAAATGGTCCTCATTAATGGAATTGAAAGAAAAAATCGGACTGGCTCCGGATTATCAACCGAACAAACATTCCAGTTATATCTGTGTAAAAGACACGCAAAAGATATATGTTGACTCTATCACCTTCTCTGGTATTAGCAATATAGACAAAATATGGTTAATCAAGAAATGCAACTTAAAACAACATACCGACATCAGTATCACACAAATTAATCAGGCTATGAATATGTTGCGTGGCGTCAAATCATACTTAGACGCCAACTACAAGCTGATAGAAACAGAGAATGGTTATCACCTCAATTTTCTACTTGTGGAGCGAAAAGACAAAAACATCAATCTCGGTGCCCGTTTCGATTCAGAAGAAATTGCTTCAATGATATTAAATATGAATACAATTTTCCGGATAGGATTACCAGCAACCCTTTCTGTCACGGGACGCCTAGGTAAACGTTACTCCGCCCGAATGGATTGTAACATCCAACCATTGGAAGGAAATAAAATAAACCTTTCTTACGAATTTCAACACAATGAAATAGATATATATAATAAAGGGGACCATTCATACAGTTCAACTTACAATTATCATGAATGTGAATTTGGATTTTCTGATGTATGGTTCAAAAATTGGTGTTACGGTCTAGGGGTTAAATATGAGTATTTCAACTATCAGGATTTCTTATACCGAAATAAAGATATAGAGTTAGATCCTGGTTCGGAACACTACTTCAGCTATTATGCCAAACTTGAATTTAATTCGTTAAACAAAATCAATTTCCCTTCAAAAGGCCATAACGTCAGTGCTTATTATGCCGTATGCCCCCCAAAGCTGTTCAGGTTAAAAAATCCGTTTTCTGTACTCAACGCTTCATGGGAAACGGTCATTCCACTTTCTTACAGATTCTCCATTCTGCCTTCAATCTATGGACGTGCACTTTTAGGGCACAACATTGCCTACTCATCTCTCAACGTTATAGGAGGAAATATATTTGGTCAATACTGTCCGCAAGAACTACCTTTTTCCGGTATAAACAGATCGGAAATTATCGATAATTCAATCGTAATATCGTCCATAAAATTACGTCAACGCATGGGTAGTATTCATTATATCACACTAAATATAGACTATGCAATGATGGATAGCCATTTCTTGGATATCCTAAAAGGAGAAAGCTTTTTCGGTTCCAGTATAGGCTACGGAATGGATAGCGTCTTTGGTCCGCTTGAATTCATTATGGGATATTCCGGAAGAACAAAAAAAGTGGGGGTCTATATTAATATTGGATATTATTTCTAATAATCAATGTACAATGATTTATATTTATAAAAAGACAAAATGCTGTCATCCTATTCAGATATAAGACTATTTCAAGACTTTTATAATGTTTCATTATCTCGATAATCTTTCGGAGAGACACTGTATTTTTTAAAGAACTCTTTATAGAAATACGATTTACTTGAAAATCCGACTTTATATGTTATTTCTGAAACCGTTAATTTTGTCGTTTTTAACAATTTAGCAGCAGATTCAATTCTCATATTACGAATAAATTCGCTTGGCGTTTTATCTGTTATTTCTTTAAATTTACGATACAAAGTAGCCTTACTTATTCCCAAATAATCAGCAACGGAAGAAGGTGTTAATGATTCATCGTCAATATTGCTATTAATAAAATCCATCATTTTTCTAATTAACTCTTCATCTTCGGAACGAACAACAATTCCATTTTTCAATTTGATAGAAGATAGACTTGAATTAAAATAGTCTTTTAATAAAGCTTGTCTGGATAATAAATTTTCTACAGTAGACAAGACTTGTTTCGGATAAAACGGCTTTGTTATATATGCATCGGCCCCATGATTATAAGCATTGATCTGATCTTCAATTGAAACCTTTGCTGAAATTCCAATAATAGGAATATAACTTGTTTTAGGATCAGACTTTAACTTATCTATCAAAGCAATTCCATCCATATTAGGCATAATTATATCACTAATAATTATAGCCGGATGATTTAATGTCATCCTTTCAAGAGCTTCTTTCCCATCTTTTGCTTCACTTACTTTATAATTTGATAGAATATCCTTTAATATATTTCGGATATTTGTTTCATCCTCAATGATCAATACTTCAGTGTCCTTTATATCTTTTTCAGATTCTGAAGAATCATGTTTATCATTAACACTATTCGTCTTATCCTCAGAATTATTTATCATTTGTACCGTACTAATATTTAACGGAGGAATTTGCATAGAAAATTGTACATATTTACCCAATTCGCTACTTACATTGATCTGTCCTCCAAGATGTCCTACTAGATTTTTTGTTATATTCAAACCGATTCCATGGCTAGCGGCATTGCCGATATTCGGAGTATCAAAAGTCTTATGACGATCAAACAATTCCGACATTTGTTGTTTTGTAAGTCCTTTGCCCGAATTCTTGATTATAAAATTTAATATACCTTCTTTTTCTG
>Ga0172378_10001139_pt1 | contig 24247 bp, 22 predicted proteins | sample GrowelOW332metaG_FD_119755 | JGI IMG/M metagenome (GOLD analysis project Ga0172378, IMG submission 119755) | Groundwater microbial communities from an aquifer near a municipal landfill in Southern Ontario, Canada - Pumphouse #3_1 metaG | ecosystem: Environmental > Aquatic > Deep subsurface >... | reverse complement strand
TAGGATGAGAGATACAACCGCAAAGCCTAACGAGACAGTCGAGACCTACTTCAAAAGACGTAATGCGGAAATGGACGAGGAAAGACGTCTCGCTGCACGAATCGAGGACTTAATACAATAACATAATCAAATTGAAATGAAAAATGAAAATAAGAGCACTGTATTTTAAGTTGCTATGCGTGATAGCAACGATGCGAAAAGATGCCGACAGACGTAAGAAGATCCGCAAGTTGAGGCGTATAATTCTCAATGACATCGTAACCGCCAAGATACGTGGGTTAGAATATCTGACGTATGAACTTCCGTATAATGAGATTCTATCAAAGAGCCAAGTTTTTGATAAGCGAAAACACGTGGCCGAATCCATAGCAAAGGACTATGGGTTCAGAATTAAAGAAAGCAACAGCAAGGTAGTGATTTATCTTTAGGTCTCGATTCAATTAAGGCGTGGATGAAGCGATAAAACTTCTTTCCACGCCTTTTTTTGTTATTTTCTAATCAACTCGTATCTGACCGAGGCCCCTCCGTACCACTCTTTTTTTATTCCGTCCTCGCTTCTGAACCGATAGCCGACTTCAGGGACAAGTCGCCACCTTCCGTTCTTGCTGAAAGATAAGTCGAGAGCTATCCCAGCGCTTGCGGTCAGCCCGGAGGGAGCGATGTTCGCCGAAAGGAAAGGATGTGCCTTCCACCTGTAATCGGTCTTTGCCACACGGGTTATGTATTTGGTCTCCTTGTACGATTGATGCCAGAGCATCTGGACACCATAACCCCTTACTGAACACCTGTACGTGCTGCCGTCCGTGAACTCTGATATGGACATTGGGACACGTATGTACAGAGTATCCTTTACAAGCACTACTGACGGCTTTCTTTCAAGGCTATCCCTGTACTCCGCCAATTTGGAGTTTGCCGTCCTTATCGCTTCTTCCAACTTTGATTTCGTTCCTATGCTCACAAGTTCATAACCATTGGGCACGGTTGCAACAGAAACGGGCTTTTCCACCGTTATCGTATCGTATTTGACTACTTGTTCGTCTTTCTGACTATCGTTGATTTTAGGCCCATATATGGCCTTTCCTATTACCAGCCCCAAAAGAAAGACCGATATGACGCAAACCGCGAGTATGGAAAGGAAAATTCTATTTTTCATAATTGAAACAAGTAAGTCGGTTAATCCAGCCGTTGAGGAACTTCTTCTGTTTCGGGTCGCCGTAAGCAAGATTCACGTAAAAATACCTTCTTGCAGCCTTTATTTTTGCGTGGAGCTCCTGTTGGTCGGCAGCATTTATAGCACTGATGCTCTTCGGTCCGATAAAACCGTCAGCCTCTACTCCGACAATGCGCTGAATCCTCTTCAGTATTGATACGCCAGAATTGACACACCAATCAGCTATTATTTCGGCAACGCTCTGATTGATAATCAAGTCAGCTTTGGCCTTATCCCAATAAAACGTTTTAAGTATATAACACCAGCGATTGTAATCCATAGACCTCAAATCCATTACGGTGCTTCCTGCGCCATAAACGCTTTGGTAGGTCTTGAGTGTCACACCGCTCATAGTCTGTCCACCTCGGTCACTTGTCGTATTGGTGAACTTGCCGTAACCCTCAAGTTTCTTGAGCAGCGGCGCATAATGATTAAAATCAGCCATCTTCGTTCTCCTTTTCTATTGTTTCAACTACTGCCTTGTTTTTATTACCGTACATCTTGAGAAGGATATTAATCGGGTAATAGTCGGCACCGAGCGATGCGTCTCCCTTGTGCCCGTCCTGCCATTGTCCTCCGAGACCTCTTTCGGGACGAACTATATTGCAGCCCTTGTGTAGGCACATAAACTGCTGCGCAATGACCTTGTCATTCGACTCTTCCCTAAGTCTGTCCGACAACTCTTCTATTTTCTTGTCTTTGGACGCTATGAAGGCATCTTTCTTGGACAGGCAATTAAGATACTTGTCTTCCTGCTCCTGTAATTGGTCGACAAGACGTCCCATTGCGTCCATTTTCGTTATTTCCGTGGAAGCCGTGGTGCTTGATACCTGCGCTTCCGCTTGAGACGCTTCCGCATCCTCTTTCCTTTTCCTCGCTTTCACGAAGAAGACCGATGTCAGACCGCCTCCCGTCAGAACACTGATTACAGCGGTTAGAATAGTTGTCAAATCCATAGCACTTATTTCATTATAGCATCTATCGCATCAATGAAAGACGGGGTGCATTTCTCGCTGAACGCTCTGATTATCTTGCACTCCTCCTCGTCATAGTCCAATTCACCGTCAGAGTTGAATATCTTGACTGCGAGAGCCTTACAGGCAAGCCCGTTACCCATATTGTAGATTATGTCCGCAAACCCTTTACGGCAGTCACTGATGACGCAATTAGTATGCGCCACGTCAGTAAATAACTCGATTCTTTTGAAGTTTATTTTCATATTTTACCAGTTGATATCCTCGTAACCTAATGACATAATCCCAGCGCCAAGCCCCGATGTTGTTGGTTTCAGTAGATTGCCTAAATACTTTATTTGTAATCCCACTCCTCCATTTAACTCAATTCTTGACCCATTACGGTAGTAATGAACCGATTGGTTACCGTTTGCATTGACGACCGTTATTTTTTGCGAGACGGCCATATTACTGAACACGTAATTATAATCAGCGCTTGTGATGAATATAATCGTATCAACCGCAAAACCGTCAGATTCAGAATCAATAGTGTATCTGCACGGAAGCCGATAATAATTAGGTGAAGCACTGACTGATGTAAGATAATATGTTGTGTATCTACTGTCATCAAGCCCGTATGGATAGATTTGCACATACGCTCCTTTTACTATTATCGACGCACGTTTGGCTGCTCCGAATGTACCTTTGCACCACAGATCTCTGGATATGAGTCTCACGGGTCTATCAATATTGGTCCCGTCCGAGGTCGCCTTCGTGCCACTCATATTAATATCACCATAATGAGTATTGATGTCGCCATAGAACGAGAAGAAACTGTCTGTACTGAATTCAATCTCTTTATTATTTGAAGCGTTAAAATGAATGTATCCAACAATTTTGTTGTTTGAATCACGGCAATCGAGTGATAAGAAAGTCCCCGTTACCGCATTGAGTTTCCCCGAGAATACGGAATCCCCGGATATGTTCATTTTCGTTCCGTACACTGTTCCGTCCATAGCCACTCTGAACGGTGCTTCAGCAGGCAAAGCCGCACCAGCCCAAATAGGATAAGTTCCGCCACCCATACCAGCAGCCACGGTCGTCCCGTCAGACTGCATCACGAGCAGTTGGTTGGTCTGAGCGAATCGGAGCAACGCATTCTGAGCCATAATGAGCGGTGTGTATATCGGTGCAAGCGTATTGAAAACCTGCCAATAGGTCGTATTGGTCACGGGTATTGACGATGAAGACGTATGTGAGAGCTTGCACTGATATGCAGTGAACGAGTTAACGCCCGTTGTGACTATTGCAATGTCGAGGTAACGCACTGCGTCTGTCAACGCATCATCATTGTGATATGCAACACCTTCCGCCCACTCTGAAGTGCGTACAATCATACCCTGTAAACCTTTGTCGCCTTTGTCTCCTTGCGCGCCCGTGTCACCCTTGATTAAAGTCCAATTGTATTTGGAAGGGTCCGTACTGTCGTCGATAAGAAAATCGGTGTATTGGCCAATATACAGTTTGCCTGCGCTGTCCGAGACGCTAAAGCCCGTCTGTCCGTCTGAGCTATTGGCATAAGCGATGTGCAGATACGATGTCTCTCCGTTCTGACCGTTGGTGCCAGCGATGCCCTGCGCACCATTATCACCCTTAATAAGTACCCACGTGTATTTTGTCTTATCCGTTGAATCGGCTTGCGTATAATCGACATAAGTCCCTATGTACTTACCGCCAGTCTCATTCATATCCGTCCCGTCAGAATTGTCGGAATACTTGACGTGGAAGTATGTCGTCTCCCCATTCGTTCCGTCTTTCCCGTCAACCCCGTCTATGGGCCTTTTGTGGATAGTGAAGCTCTTATTAACAACAAACCCTGTTCCGTCAGGTTTACCTATTAAAGTGAATACATTATCAACATTACCAATAATGTCAGTATCGCTGCCACTCGTCCTGGCCAATGACAAAGGAGTATTTACATGTGTGTGTTTTGAGTTCCATGTATCGTCCATAAAGTCACGGGCGTACCTTCTCATACTGAATGTATATTGGCCAGTCAAATCCTCAAGGCCCTTCATTACTTTCCATGAGACTGTAACCGATTCTCCGACAGAAAGGAAATCTCCAGCAGTCTCCACCTTGAGTTCAGTAGGTAAATCCTCGAATTGCTTGATTACTCCGCTCATATAGATGTTATTCAGATATGCAGAGTACCCAGTCATATTAAGCCCGAAAATAGACAGATTGCTCAAATCTCCGAACTGCGCTCCTATGTTGTTAGCAGTGTACTCCCAATCATTCACACCCTTCAAATAACGTTCGTATGTCAGTGTGGAATAACGTGAGGACTGTCTCGATGTGTCAGACGTATTGCCGTATGCCACGAAATTCATAGAGACACACGGATGCAACGTCCCAGTCCAATTAGTGGACACTGGGCGTAACGAGTATTTGAAAACCGAGTTCCGCACCGCTTCCACTATCTCGGTGACCTTGAAATAACAAGTGTAGAACCCTGCGAACTTGAAATTACCCTTGCCGTCATCCGCACTTGCCGATTCGTTATTCGTGGAGGTTGATTCATCATGGAATATTCCTTGGCAGAGGTCATTCACGGCTATCGTGCCTATCTCACCGTCCTCAAGATGGAGTGTGACGGTTCCCGTGGTCAGTATATTACCGTTAGCGTCATAATCCGCCACGACACTTTCAATCATACCTCCTCCCGATGCTCTCCACTGATTGCCAACATTGATGTCCGTTCTGTTATATCGCAATTCTGGGACCTCAAGAAAACGCCTCAATGAAAGGCTTTCAAGCTCACCATTTCCCGAAGCGTCAATGCTTCCGCCAAAGCCCGTGATGCCAGGTGCGAAATTACCGAACTTCGCACCTGCGAGGAACTTAATTAATCCCTTAACTATGTCGTCTTTCTTCTTAGATAAAAATTCTATTTCGGAACGAAGCGAAGACAACACATTCCCGTCAGAGAAAAGCGTTTGGCTGTCACTTCCGATTATGTCTACGCCCGATTCGGCAGATGAGCGGAGCGCCAATTCCACTTTGCCGTCAAGCTGCGCAAGAGCCGATGATGCGGATTCCACAAATGACGTCTTCTTCTTCTCCCTCAACGTCACCTTATATGTCGGTATCGGACCGTCATCCTCGGCAATCGAAAGGGTATCTATTAGGACGAGATCCGAATCACCCTCGATGATGTCGGAATCGGTTATGGCCATATACATACCTTCCTTCAGCACCACTGCTGACGTGGCTATGACTTTCGCGTCCACTTCGGGTTCATAATACGCAACACCCTTGCTGAGCTTCTCATACATAGCGAGACCAGCGTCATATAACCGCTGTGACGCTACTCCAATATAGAGTTCGGGCATCTCGATGTCGGTAATAACGAATTGGTCTCCTGCTTCTATCTGATAGGCAGAGTTGGGAAAAGAAAGCGAATTTCCCGAATCGGTGGCTCTCGCAAGAGACAGTAACCAATCATCCGTTGCCGACTGATATGTGCAGCTTTTTATCACGAATGTCCTGCTTCCGCACATACCGTTGACCATAACAATGCTCCCGTTGCCGTCAGTCGATGTGGTGGCCCTCTGCGATATATCGAACCCTATCTGCTTGATAGTCATATTAAAGGTACCGCCGAGTTTGTAGAACACACCGATTGTCATCTTGGTTTCAGCAATCGTCATTATACCGTTATTGCTTGTTCCTACAGCACTTATGCTGTCCTTATTTGGGTTGTCGGCATTAGGGTTCTTGTAATGAGGAGTGCACTTGATAGCGACCGTTATGTTAGACCCGACACTCCCGAAAAGCGATATGGTCGGTAACGTGAAAGAACACAAATCGCCAACCCTCGTTTTCGTTATCTCATAAGGTATCTCAAGTTCGTTCTTCTCAGATGCTGAATTGGTGATCCGAAGGACCAAATCAATCGAATTCAACTCGTCCTCAAACTGAATCGACCCTTTGATTCCGTCACTTACGGCCACTATAGTGCCGCCACTTGAAAGAGAAGCGCTCGCAAGCTGTGTAACGCTCTCGATATTAGACACAATAGTCTGATTGACGGAGAATGTGATGTCCTGCGTCTCGTTGAACTTGCTTCCTCCCTCGGACGCCTTGCCTGCGTCCTGCGGATTGACTACAGACTTGACAACATCCAGCCGTTCCGAATCGTCAGCGTATATGGCAGTACTTGGTATGTATGTCGTATCTCCTGCCTCAGTCTTAGCTGAGCGCAATATGCCTACCGTAAGATTCTTGATTGACGGATAGATGTCGTCATTATCGCTTCCGTCAAAGTACGCACGCTTAGGTATCAATCCATACTTGGCGACCTTTGCAGCGTCCTCAATGTATGCGAGTCTTGCGTCAGGCTTCTGCACCCCTGACGCATTCGCTGACGTTCCCCAATGCGATATTGGAATCATCAGGTTCTGTATGTCCACCGAATCCGCATTAAGTATGTCCTTTCCGTTATAATACCTGTGTATAAGATTAGTCGTATTCCCATATACGTACAGCCTTGTGGCGAAATCGTCCGAATTGGTATATGACTTCTTGATAGCCGTCAGCCCGTTACCCTTACCATAAAGAAATGCGGTCGTGGTGTTCGCTGCTGTACGCATATTAGGCGTGCCGATAGTAATCACGTCTATATTAGATACAGAATCGTATGTGTGTATCCAGCCTATCTCAGACCATAATGAATAAATCTGATTCAAAGCACCGAGACACGTGCCGTTGTCAAGACTGAAAGCCTTCGCCTCCGATAGCGTGGCTATCAATGACGCATCCGCACCGTCAGTAGAATCGAGAACGTGAATACGCCACTTGGACGGATAATAAGAATCCATACATTCCTGTAACCTGCTTGCTATCCCATACACATTCTCGAACGTGGACACTGACGAGGAGGTTGAGAAATGAACGTTATTGTCCTTAATAACCCAGTCATTAAAGAGCGCCATGTCGAGTTGCTTGGTGGCAGCGTGCAACTGAACGTTGGAGTATATGAATGATTCGCCAGTCGCATTCCTGCGTGCCTGCTTCTTCGGCTGAGGAATACTGTACAACTTATACCTTAATCCAGTACGAGAATAATCCACATAGTCGCCTATATGCCAATCAATAGGTACAGGCGAGGAAATCTCGCTGAACTCTATGTATGACACATTAAGATAACTGCCGTTGTATTTCGGTTTCCCAGCGTATCTGACAGTCAGCCCGTCAGAGGAATATATACTGAATTTTGCCATATCAAACCTCCGTAATAACGTTATTAGCTAATTTCATTAATGTAATAGGGTCGTTCACTTTAAAATCAATAGTGAACATATCCCTTGCCCAGCCGTCTCCCAACTTGAACCCTTCTTCAGTATACCCTGCGTATCTCACTTCCTTCCTTCCGAGACCCGATGCGGAATCGTAAATCTTGAATTCGCCGTTTTTTATCTTATTGAAGAAAGCCTGCATCTGAGTTCGTAATGATTCAATCGCTAAAACCTCTGTATCAACAGTTTTAATATAGAACTTAACGCTGAATTTAAATGATGAATAATACAGATTTGTGTTGTATTCGTCATCCCCGTTCTCGTCCTTCCAATCATTCACGTAAGTGTCTTTCGGAGACGGCAAGACAGGGTAAGGATTCGTTAATGCGACCATACCCCACTGCGCCGAGGTGTCAATCGCCTGCGCATCCGATTCCGTTTGAATGTAAAACGGTTTATAATCTTTTATGTCTGGCAAGTAAATCATATCTAAAGTTAATTAAAACCGATAATAAAATACAATTATTGTTTCATCTTATTACATATTGACGTTGAATGCAGGAGTGCCACTCTCGGTGGTTATTACGCTTTTCAGTTCCGAAAGTATGTTTCTCGTATCAACCGCAATGTTAGCCGTATGCGTCTCGATGCTTATAAGATACTCAGCAAGCGTAGGAACGGACGAGTAATAATCGACCAATAGTTTCAGATTTGACCTTATTTCCGCTATCTGCGTCTTGTTATACGATACATCCGAACGTATGGCGTTAATATAACTGGCAAGTAGGTCGGCAGTATCCTCAGTCACATTCTGTATGGAATTGGAGACGCTTGAATCGGAACTTGTTCCCGAAAACAAATCGTATCCTTTCTCGGCAAACTTCTTCTTGATACCATCCAAAGTCTTATTATACATATCAATTCCCGAGGAAATAGAATTATCGAACTCCTCTAGGTCATCAGTAATGTCGTTATCGTATTTATCGCTCTGCGGATCGAAAGATTGCAGCATCCTTTTCTCCAACTTATCGAACAAATCCCCGAACGCCGTTGAGAAAGCCATTTGCTGGAAAATTGATTCGAGCGTTGAGGTGATGTAATTATGGAAATCATCTATAGCCCCATATACATTTCCATTGGTGAAGGCGTTTTGAAGCGATGTGCTCAGTTGGTCACCAATATCACCGCTCAGGTCACTGATAGTCTCCTTGATCTGCTTCAACGCTTCGTTGGCGGTATCCTTTATCTCTTTCCAATTATCTATTAACTTCTTGGTCTTGTTGTCCATTTTGTCGTAATCGGCTAATATCTTATCGTTAAGTTCATAGCCGTCTTCAGTCAATTTGACAACATATTCGTATTTATTGACTAAATCGTCATACACTGCGACTTTCTTTTTGCCGAAAAGCACGTTCGATATACCTCCGACAACACCGCCTATCACTCCACCGACAAGTGCACCTACAGGACCTGCAAATGCGCCTATTGCAGCACCTGCTCCTGCGCCCAATCCCGTATCCTTCAGATAGCTCTTCATATTTATCTTGTTCGATGTTCCGACCTGCACTTTGCCGTTTTTCTCAAGCTCGGATGTCGCATCGCCCAATTCCACAAGCGCCGAAGTGTACTGCTTCATTCCGCTTATAGCCTTAGAATATGGGCTCTCAACTCCAAAGAGGTTCTGCTGCTCATAATCCAACTGTTGTAATTTCAACATAGTATAAGCCTGTTCGCAATCCCTTACGGTCTGATTCCACTGCCTCTGAATCTCTTTGTTCTTCTTTATTTGTCCGCCAATTGAACCTATCAAAGAAGAAATGTTGCTGATAGCCGTTCCAATAAGGGATATTTTGCCTTGATTGGATAGGGACCCGTCTGAATTCTTCATAGACATGGCGTCAGTGATGTCACCTACAGAGGACGCCATTGACCCGATAGCGGAGAAAATCCCGCTTGCCTCTCCACTTATTCCCTCAAGATTACTTGCAATAGTATTAGCGTTCTCACCAATAGACTTGGCGAATGAGCTTGTCTTCTTGAGCAACTCTACATCCGTGTCAGTTATCTTCTTGTTTATTATTTTCGTGATTGAATCGAGCAAATCCTTGAATGAAAGACCGACCTCCTTAGCCTTGTCCACGAGGCTCTGAGGAACAAGTTTGGAAAGTGCGTCCTCGTCCACAAGCGACTTAAGCGATTCAAGCATTGATGCGACCTGCGTGATGCTCTTATCGTCCATATTCGACAGGTCTACATTCATATCCGACAACCTTTCGGATACCCACGAGCGTGACAGGTCTGTAATTTTCTCCTGCGAGACAGCCCTGCTTGCTGCAATCTCCGCATCCTTTGCCTGCTTTATCGCTTCGAGACCAGCCGACAGATATTTGTCCCAACCCTCCTGCCCGTACTTCTCTTTGTACTCAAGTTCGGAGGCATAAAGGTTCTGAGTTCTTTTTTTTGCGTCATCCTCGCTCTTACGCTCAGTCTCTCCCTGCTTCTCAAGTATCTTGCTGATGTCGAGCTGTATACCCTTACCGCTGACGTCCTTCAGATGAATCGCAATGTCTCGCAACGTCTCGTCAAATTTGTCCATAGCCTCGGCGCTATCCTTGTACTGCTGCACAATAGACTTGCCGTTCGAGGAAGACAAAGAATCACCATAGCGCCGAGCGGAATCGGCGTCATATTTCTTTAACCTCTCAATCTGCGTGTTAATCTGGGCGTCAAAATTCAGGTCCGTCACCTCCTGCCCGAAAGTCTGAGAAAGGATTTTCTTCATAGTGTCGTCACCGACAAGAGGACGGAGGTCATCATACAGCCCTTTAATCTTTGTCAATGACGCAATGCGTGATTCGATAGCGTCCTGTTCGGGGCTCTTCGCTGAAGAAGAGGACGAAGTGACTACGGAAGCACGTAATTGCAGCGCTTTAGTGATTGCCTCTATGACGGTCTTCTCTTGCTTTAGACTGTTCAGAGTTTCAGCATCCGGAGCTATCCCGATTTGCCCCTTAATCTCATCATAACGCTGTTTTAGATTTCCGACATAATCAAAATAATTTGTGTCATTACCAACCCAAAGCCCACGTGAGCTTTCCTTTTTCATACCATTGGCGGTTATGGCGCTGTTCACCTTGCCTTGCCAACCGCCCATAGGCAAGTTGGCCCCTGCAATAGCGTCACGAATCTTGCCTGCCTTTACGGTATCTCCCAATGCCTGCCACATATCTGCGGTTTTGCTTAATTTCTTCTCGTCAAGATTATGGACTGCCTTATTGTAATCCTCCGCCGAAAGCCGTAAGTTGTTAAGTTTCAAGAGTTGGTCATCATACCATTTGTCAATTTCGCTCTCTTTCTTGAATTGGGTGTCGGACGAATATGACGGAGTGAAAAGGATGTCGAGCTTATTTCCGAGTTTCGATTGCTCTTCCTTCATATCCCTTGCCACCCTTGCCACTGTTGCTGCTGCGCTCTCCACAACTGCCGAGTAGTCATCATCCACGACTAATTTCTTTCCGAAGTATTGAAGATAAGCCTCATAAAGTTTGCCCGTTGATGAAGTGGATTTCAAAGCGCTTTGATTCTCTCCGAAGTACTTAGCGAATGCGCTTGACTGCTGGGCTGTTAAATTGTTTTTCGTTATTCTTCCGTTTGCGCCTATTGCAATAGTGAGTTTGTCAATTCCTGCCGCATACCTGTCACCGTACTTGTCCGTTATGGCCGACTGCCCTTTCTCAAGTGCACTAATCTTGGCCTTGTTGCGTATCGCCTCGGATGCCAAATCGGCAGACGTCTTAATCTCGTCAAGGGCGTTCTTCTCAGTCAGCAAATTCGGTAGATACTCCCCGTACTTGGCATTCAGTTCTCTGATTGCGTCACGGTAGTTCTGTGAACCGATAGTGGCGGATTTCAACTTGTTGGTCAAAGCATCAAACCCAGACAACAAAGCATTAGCCTCCTTAGCTCCAGACCTCTCAATCTCTTTGAGTTCACGATTCAGCTCAGTTGCGCTTTTCACTATCTGTGATATGCCGACCGCTACGGCCGTGATTACGCCGAGCATTCCTGCATAGAAAGCAGTTTTAGACGTCACGCCCAATATCCTCATCGCTTCGGCCGCCAGCCCTGCATTTCTCTGGATTCCCAATAAACTTTTCGCCACCTCTAAGAATGCCGCTGCTTTCTGTCTCACTGCGACCACGGCTAATACCGTTGCGTATGACCCGAATCCCGACGCCATAGTCACAACTATCCTACCGATATCGTCCAAATGCTTCATTATGCCTATGAGTAAGTCAACAGAGCCCTTGAGAACACCGCTGTTCGCCTCGCCCATTTTATTGACCATTATCTGATAATAGTCCTTGATTTTCATTATTTTCCCAGCGAGCGTTTCTGAAAGAACCTCCTGCATATTGTAGAACTTGCCTCCTTCGGAAGTCATATCCACGAAAGCCTGCTTTACCATATCAAAAGTGACCTGTCTTGCCGCTATCTTGTCGAAGACCTCACCGACCGATACGATTCTTCCTTCTACAGTGGAAAGTTGCTTCGCAAGTATGTCAAGAATAGGGATTCCGCTTTCAGTGAACTGCCTCACCTCCTGCCCCCGCAAGAACGCCGCACTTTTTACTTGTCCATAGGCTAAAACGATTCTATCCATTGATACTCCGAGACCTGCGGCTACATCAGCAAGCATATTAGTCGTTGAAAGAAGTTCGTCCGTGGGGATTGAATAGGCAGTCAGTTGCTTGGTGTATTGGGTCAGTTGCTGCAATGTATAAGGCGACTGGATTGCTGTCTGTTTCAGCTGATTGAAGATAACAGTAGCCTTGTCAGCGTCCTGTATAATCGCCTTGAGTGCGGTCTTCTGCATATCAAACTCACCCGTTATCCTGTAAAGCGAGGAAATGAAACTCCCGACACCTGCGACTGAGAAATAACCTGCTGCAAGTGTGGTCAGTTCACGCATAATGCTGTGCTGCGATACGAGTGTCTTATTCCCGTTTTCTTGCAGCCTGTTCAGCTTCGCCTGCTCCTGCGCCGTCTTCAACTTGGACTGCGCCACTTTCTCCTGATTCTCCGCAAGAACACGTGTCGCCGTGGAATTAGCCCGCACGTCTGCTACGCTGCCACCCGACACGTTCCCTAATTTTTTCTTTATGTCAAGAAGTGAAGACAACTTGACGTTCAGATTTTCAGCAGCCTTGATGTCCGCTTGAACTTGTTCGTTGAACTTCACATCATCCAGTATGACCTTGAAATTCAGATTATCTAATGTAGCCATAATTCATTTTGTTAATAATTGTCGGCCTTGCCCTCGAATACCTCTTTGGTCGAAAATCCTCTTCTTGCCTTCATCTTCCTTAACGATTCCTCGTTTAACCTTATAGACCTCTCATCCACTACTACCTTCTCGTCATCACCACCGTTTCCGCCCTTCTTGCTTTCGTATAGGGTATGTGGCAAGTCGCTTTGCATCATCTCTATCTGAGGTAAAGTAAGTTCGCATCTGTAACCCCAATTACGCTCTACTACTAATCCGAAGAGGAATCTCCGAGTAACTCCGTAAGTGGGGAACTCTTTGACGAAAGCCGATTCACGGCCGAAATCTGTTCTGCTTGGAATTGACTTGCTTCCTCCTTTGTCAGCCTCATCCAATCCGCTCTCATATCCACTGAGAATACCATATTTCTCCAATGTTCCATAAGCGGAAGTTTTTTTTTACCCGTTGCGATTATCGGCATCATCTGATCCTCGGTATATCCTAACACCTTGCCCCAAAAACGCCACATAATAGGGTAGAACAATCGAATCTTCCAGTAGTCGTTCAAGACGAAAAGAAGGGCTTCCTTGACGGAGAAATAAGGCTCCTCGCAAAGGTCTTTGAGCGCTTCCGAAGAGTTATCGGATGTCTTTAGGTCCCTGCTGAGCCATAGTTTTGTCAAACACTCAATAGTGTATGGCTTGATGCCTCTCATCTTGACCTTTCTTTTGGTGTTTGGGATTTCTACTATCGAGGGCACGTTGAATGCCACCTCTTGATACTCTTTCCTTGCCTGAATATTCGGTTGTTCCATATTATTAGAAATTAAAAAGGGTGGGGCGTATTGCTTCCCCACCCCCTGTGATTTAAGTATAGTGCTTATTAGGGTAATACTGTTGTTTTCCCAAGAATTGCCCAGTCGTCGCCACCCGGATTGGCCAATACGTAACCTAATAGCTTAATGTATGCAGGATTTTGATGATCGTCAATCGTTATTGGCGTTGCAATTAGCTTGACTCTTGCGAAGACAATAGCTGTCTCCTTATTTTCGCTTTGGACAAGAATGCTACTCTCAACAGTCTTTACCTCATTCACGCCCTTACCTATATAGGTTTCTTCTGCGGAAGCCTTTATTGGAGATGAGGCAATGATTTCAGTACCAATGTTGAAGAAATAAGCAATTAGATCAGGATCAACAGACGGGATATTGGCATTAATGATATAATCGCCCGGGGTAAATCCGAGTTCGATTTGTTCATTGTTCTGGTCAATATAAATAGGGTTAGTGTTCGGGTCGGAAGGCGCCAATTTGAAACTATCCCTAATAGTGAAAATCTCGTCAGCTTCGGTAAAGTCAAGACCAGCGAGAGCCACTCCGCCACTTGTATAAGGCAGAAGTTTGATGGATGCGTTACCTATATGAAGGTTATTCAGCATCGTTTTTGATAATGTTGGCATAATGTGTTAATTGTTAATTTTAATAATCGTTTTAATTTGTATCATCCTTGCGTGATAACCATAGTCATCAGCGACATCCGAAAGTAATGTAGGATTACCCTCGAAGACATACCTGTCATTGGTGTATGGAAGCACATCAACGAGCTTCTTGTACATCACAGACAACTTCTTACCGTTTTTCAGATTCGACACATCCTTAGCGAACAGGTCAATCGTGACCGTGCAGGAGCCATAAGCAGCTATATCCTGAACAGATCCGCTAACCTTGACCACAACGAAGTCATTATCGGTAATAGTTGCGGACTTCGGGCGGTTGTTGAACACCGTCTTTGAAATCCCCCACGTATCCCGGATTAAAGTCTTCATCGTTGATTCGATGTCCGATATGTCAAAATCATTCATTGTAACGGTTTGAAGTATTTATTGAACGAGGACTTTGTGTAATCCATAGTCCCGTTCAGTATGTCCCTTTCGTAATCGACTGCATAATAACCCACTGGACGCATCCCAGCCATAACTATCCCTATCCAACCACTCTGCGTTATGGTAGAAGCTAATCCGTTGAGCATCCCTTTCGCCTGCCCTTCATTAGTGGAAGAAGCCTTGACACCCATTGCCACCGATTGGCCGTTATGCATTAGAAGCCAACCGTAATTGTCTCCCATTGCAATATGGTTCTGATGATTCTCATCGTGGGACTCAAGCGCATACACAACTGCATTGGCCAATAACTTACAAAGACCGCCTCTTATGGCTTCATAATAACCATTACGAAGTTTGTCAAATGCCTTCTTTATAACATTGGAATTGTGTGATTCGTTCTGTCCCATACTAGTTCTTTATATCATCGAACCATATATTCGACCCGAGATTGAAAGTCTGCTTCTTTACCACTTTGCCCCTAAACGTCCTGTCATAGTCGGTGAGTTCGAGAATATCCCCGACCTCAAGAGGATTAAGGAACATCGGAGTAGCTATCTTGTAATCCGAAACTACCACGTCACCCGAAGTATGCGTGTTCTGACTTGCAGTGCGATAACCGAAACTGATATTTGTGACCTCCTCGGTAATGAATTTACCTTCGGCGTCCATTACAGGTTCTTCGTCTCTCATCAGCACCTTAGTCAAAACTACGGGCGTTTCTGACGGATCGCCGTTCTCATCGAGAATAGGATCGCCATTTGCGTCAATAGAATTACGCAACACCTTTAGGCTATATGGGAATCTTGGATTATACATTAGTATAGGTTTTTAAGAGTGACTCTTCCGGACGATGTAAGAGCGGAAGCCGTATCGTTCCATTTAGCGTAAATCTTCGATGCGGTCTCTTTCATAGAAGCCCTATCGACTACGTTCTTGTTCGACTTCTGATGCTGCCACCCTCCGTCTGAGACATACTCTCCCGTTGTGGATGATGAAGAACTGGCGGCATACATAAGCAAATCGGCATAGCAGAGTTCCCTCTGCCTTGTAGTTACTTCCGATACATAGGAGCCTTGAGCTACACCCCTGTCAAACAGGGCTGCATTTATTGACTCTTCCGTAAAATTGAAGTCAATCTTACCCCTTAGCCACGATTCTATTGTGTATGCCTCCATATTCTTGAATTTTAATGTTAGTTGTTCGGGTATAGGTAATGCAGATATTGCGGTACCTCGGGAACAGCGAGAGTGGTCATCTCCGAGTAGAAGCCCTGGCACTTCTTGACTGCGTCAGCCTCAACAGTGACAAGCAATCTTCCTCCATAGAACTCCGCCGTGGTAGCGTTTGCGCTCTGGAACTTGATTGGCATAGCGGTAAGGAACTCGCCTATCGTTCCGTCTGGAACAAAGACGATCACATCAGATTCAAACGCATTGACGTTCGTCTTGATAAGTGATTTTGTAGGCTTATCGTACTTCTCAACAGCGCATTTGCTGTCAATAGGCTTAATCATTATGCCGAGGATGTTCTCCAGCGCCGAACGTCTTGTGTCTTCCGACATCACTGCCACCGACTGAGAAGACACGGATGTCTCCAATGCTGGGAACAATGAAAGACCTATTGTGCTGAGGACTTTCGAGTGACGAAGAATTCTGCGGAGATATGAACTATTGATTTCCAAGTGACCCGGAACAGCCTTGTCGAGAATAGGGTCAAGCCAATCGGCGATTGACTTGATAGGGTCGGACGAGCTGCCCTCAGTCGCATAAGTACCTTTGTCAGTCCAGAAACGTGCGTTGCCAGAAAGAGAATCGCTGTTCGCATTTGGCACCCCTGCGCTGAAAGTGACTCCGACAAGTCCTTTCGGGTTATTGGAATCGGTAAGCGTCAGTTTCTTGTTAGAAACCATTTGATGCCTCTGATAAGTGAGGGAGTTTGTATGACCTGCTACGAGGTCGTCCATTGTCCCAAAAAGTTTACGCAATGCGGAATTTGTCGCCTTATCGCTATTACTTCCATACATTCGTTCGATAATGAGCTGCTTGCGCACTTTATCCTCATCGAAGTATATGACATCTTTCATCCTCGGGATCTTGCCCGTCAAGAGCGAGATACCCTCAGCGCCTCTCGGAACCGCTGGAGAATCAACGTCATAGTAGTTAGCCATTGCGGTGATGCCTATTTCCTTTTGCAGCTGCTCGTATGTGAAGTCGAGCTGCATATCCTGTGCGAACTTGAACCCGTCAATATTAAGCACATTGTACTTATTGGCGAATAGCGTGTTCACGAATGCCTGCAGTCTTGCTGTCGAATTATCGCCATTAAAAGCGTGCGAGAGCAAATCGTAATAATTACTGAATGAATCCATAGTGTTTCCTCCTTTTTATTCGTTATGTTGGTAAACGCCCGGAACGGCAGCAGCCATAGCGTCCTTCACCAATGAAGCAGGTGTGCGGTCTATGAGAATGCCGTCTGCGTGATAAAATACTGCAGCCCCGGATGCGCCTGCGCTCTCATCAGCGACGTCCATATCACCGATATAAATATCGTTATACAGATATGCGTTAGGCTCAATAATTTTAGTCGAACCGAATGTGAGTACAATGATGTCGTCTGCTACGACAGAAAGAGCGGTAGTGATGTCATAATACCCCTCAGTTGCGTTTTTAGCGACTGCCGTAATTGCGGCTGCTGCATCTTTCGAGCCTACCTTCTGAATGTGGTTCGCAGTTGACGGGATAATTCCGTAATTGCCCACATCGACTGTCACCACTCCAGATGCGACAGATATGACTTTCATAACGAGGAAAGGAGTAATGACCTTTCCCGTCAAATTGATTGGACAGCCTGCCTGATAGTAAGCGCCTTTCACGAGATAGCTACTCGCAAGATGACCCCCAACAGGTGCGGCACTCACTTTACCGATCCAAATAGGCGTGCCGAGTGAGCCATAGTCCTTTTTTGATACGCCGAAGGCGTTAAATGAACTTTTTCCCATTTTCTTAATTGTTAATTGGTTTCACTTTTTGGAATCAGACCTTCCGCCTCCATTGCAGCCTTGAAAGCATCGTCATCGCCTTTCTTATAGGGTGACGGATGCGATCCTTCAGCTGGGGGGACAGGCCCATTTCCATAGAACTTTTTGTACGTCGAATCATATTCGCTTTTGAATCTGGAGGTGGCTTCATCCTCGCTTTCACCTTCCTTGAGTGCTCCGTTAGTCAGCACTAAATCAAGAATGTTGTCGTTCTCCGAACCTTCCGATTTCAACTTCTCACGTATAGCCTTTACTCTAATCGCTGTTTCAGCCTTGCTGTCCCTTTCCTTGAGGCTCTCTTTTAGGGAGTTGATTTCCTTTTCGAGATTGGACAACTTTGAATCGTCAGTAATTTTCTGTTCGGACTGAGGCGTTACAACCTCCGGGTGGTCTTTCTTGTAGTCCTCAAGAGCTTTCTCGGCGTTGAGCTTTGCCGTTCTCAATCCGTCCGTGTCGCTCTGAATGGCTTTGATGATTGTCTTGACATCGTCCCTTTGAATTGCAGTTGCGATGTCCTCTTCATTCGAGACAAAAGTCCCGATGTACTCCGCCACCTTGCTCAATGAACTGTCACCCAACCCAAAATTGGCATACGTTGTTTTGAGTGCAGCTTTAATTGATTCTTTTAACATAGTTCTATTATTTTTTGGTTTGTACTGTTTGCCGCCCTGTGCATTCGCCCAGTTCAGTTCGTGACAAAAATATGATTAATAATAACAAATGATGAAATAATTATTTCAGATTATTTCAGAGTATCAATAACTTTGCTCAAACGATTTTATTATGGGCGCAAAGAAAAAGAATGAAGAGGTATATATCGACCCTGTATTCAGATACTTTGGAAGACGAGTATTCACGAACGAATACATAGAGAAGTTGAGGAAAGAGAACGTTGAAAGGAAGAAGGCAGGGAAAAGACTTTACAATCTTCTGCCACAGAAGGGTTTCCAAGAGAACGTGCTTCTCTCTGATGCCGACATCAAAATCATCGGCGGAAAGAGAGGAGGAGGAAAGACATTCATAGGCTTGTACGAGGCGCTTTCGTATGCCGATAATCCAGACGTTAATATGTACGGATTCCGTAAGTACGAGGATGACATCGCACGAGGTATATGGAAGTCCTCAAAACAGGTTTACCGTTATTTCGGAGACCCGTCTCCTTCATCATTCGAGTGGAAATTCTTCGGAGGAAACGGAGCCACAATGAAAATGGAGCACCTGCAAGACCCGAAGAAGGTAAGTGACCGTTTCCGTGGTGTGGAAATGGCGTACATCCTTATCGAGGAGTTGGCGGAACACACAAGGGATAATCTTGATACTCTTTTTGACTTGCTGGCGTCAAATAGAACCACAGCAGGTGTCAAGTCTAAATGCGTCTGCACCTGCAACCCTGTCGGTAGGAGCAATAAACTCCGTTATTTCATCGACTACTACATAGACCCGGAAACCGATACCGCTATCCCCGAAAGAGACGGTAAAGTAAGATATTTCTACCGTTTTGGGGAGGATGTTACCGAAATCGCGTGGGGGGATAGTCCCGAGGAGGTGTATAATAACATTAACGCCAAAGAGCGAATTAGCAAGATGGTTGAGGAGACGGGGCTCTCCTACGGTAATTTCATCACATCACTTGTTTTTATTTCTGGCGAGTACCAGGATAACGAGATTCTTCAGGTATCGGACCCTACGTATATGGGGCGTATTACCGCAAAGGGTTCGGATAGTACTATTAATGACGTTTTGGGTATATGGCGTGACGTGGATACCGGGACAGGAATGCTGACTGTTGATGATATGTGCGCTTTTTTCAATAATAGCGAGTGCACTGATGACGAGACTATGAGAGCGAGCGCTGATGTGGCACTCACAGGAGACTTCTTTACCATATTCGCATTCAAGGGTCATCATATTTGTGATATTGATGCGTGGCGTGGTGTCCCTACTAATGAGATAATATCATTCGTGAAGAATTTTCTTAAAAAGAACGGTATACGTGAGGAGAATTTCACTTATGACAGCAACGGATTGGGATTGTGGCTAAAAGACGAGTTCAAGACTTCAGTTGGATTCAACAACAAATCAGCTTCGTCCGATTCCAGACTTTGGAACAATCTAAAATCGGAATCAGCGGAGAAGTTCGTCAAGGCAATCAAAGCAGGGCAATTCTCAATATCAAGTCAAGTGCTTGAAAGGTCATTCACCGATTCGAAAAATAGGAAATTCAATGTAAAGGACAGGTTGATTGAGGAGAGAAAGGCTATTAAAAGGAAGGATACCGCTAATGGGCGTTTCGAGATAATATCCAAACCTCAAATGAAAATTGAAATTGGCCACTCGCCCGACTTTATTGAAGGTTTATTTATGATTATGCCATTATTCCAACACGGAAGAAAATGTGTTAGAATTGGCTTCAATAGAATTTGAAACAATATGAAAACATTATCAATTGCAAGTATGGCACCGGAACAGATCCTCCGCAAGGCTGCATTCAAACGTCTCATCCCTACCGCAAGACTAACGGAAGGCGGTTTGACAGGAATTATTGGTGACGGGAACTCCGAAGATAGGACACCGAATGACAGTATGAGATACGAGATTCTCACTCAGTCCGATTTTATGAGAGAGTATGACGTCAATTCTCATAAAATCAACTCGATCAAGTATTACGGGAATGTTTTATCAAGAGACGACGAAGGTAAGCTCTATCAGAAAATCAAATCGAGGGTGTCAATCGGATTTCAAGGCCGTATCCACACAAAGAGACTGACTGCGCTGATAGGTAACAACGTTAATCTTCGTCTCATCAGAAGCGGGACATCCGTCGGCTCGCAAGGCACGCTTGCAGCGTTCAGAGAGGGTTGGGAAGACAAGGACATCGAAATAGCGGTTCACGAGGCAGTGACCGCTGACGGGAAAACTGGCGATTGCGCAATTTGTTTTTATCTTTCGGACAAGAAGGTTGGCTGGCGTTCTATGTCGTTCGAGAAAGGAGACTTTTTATATCCTCACAATGACCCATTGACTGGAGAACTAACGCTTTTCGGCAGACTTTACGCACAGGACGGAGATGGCGGCAATACGGTCGAGTATCTTGACGTGTGGGACAAAGATTATTATATGCGCTATAGACGTGATAACATAGCAGGGAGCGAAGGGAAGTGGGTAATCGATATTGAACCGTCAAGACACGGATTCGATATTTGCCCAATAGCATATCACCGTTATGGCGGTCCTTTTTGGGCTCCTTCAGAGAATCTAATAGAGAACTACGAGCTTGCGATGTCACAGTTCTGCGAGAACAATGCAGCCTATGCATTGAGAATCCTCTATACCCTCGGCGAGACAATGGAAGTCAAGAGCAATCTTGACGGGACGCCTAACCGTGTGGACTCTCCTGATGCCAATGCAAAGATAGGTTTCCTAGAGCCAGCCGATTCCTCAAAATCGTTCGAGACGCAACTGAATAAACTCGAAACTAACATTATGCGCTCATCATTCGCCGTGGAGACGCCTGAGATCAAATCAGGATCAGACCTCTCTTCGCTCACCGTCAAAATGATGTTCGCTGATTCTTATCTGAAAGCATTGCAAGACGCACAGGATTATCAGAAGTTCCTTAACCGTGTTACATACCTGTTCAAATTCGGCTATGGTCTTGAGATAGGAAGATTATCTGATTACAAGTCGTTCAAAGTCAAAGCAGAATTGCTTCCGTTCATCTTTATGTCAGAGACCGAGGTAATCAATTCTATTGTGCAACTTGTCGGAGTGGGTGCCCTGTCGAAGAAATCGGCCACCGAGATAGCATATAACTCGGGATACGGCACGGCTGACGAATGGGACCGTCTCATCAGCGAAGCGCACGATGAGCTAGTCGGAAACAGCGTTACCAAAACAGCTCAAGACATCAACGTCATTTCAAACGCACGTAACGTATGAGCAGTATAATAAACGAGATGTCTAAAGCCGATGCGGACGTAAGGCGAGCGCTTAGACCGAAAATAAAAGAGATAATTCGTCTTGCGGAGAAATACCGTTATTTAGGAGGTAAATTCGTCTTTGACGTTGACTTGACTTTTGACGCAAATGTTAATAAGGTGCTTGTCGAGCTTTCTGATAAAATCGAAGAAATAGTCGAAGAACGCGTTGAAAATGCAATAATGTATTCTGGTTCGGAAAAAGACAGAGATGCGATTGTGGCCTACGTAAATAGGCAAAGCGGAGGTCTTACGCCAATAGAGCGAATTGACCGTCAGACGTCAAGACTGAAATACACTATAGAAGGCTGGCTTGCGATTGGATTCTCAGAGAAAATAACCGGGTCTACGCTGCTTGATGAAATAATGCTTTATTTAGATGCCCCGGAAAACTCTAAATTATGGCGAAAGGCTTTCCTTTCGGGGAAGTTCAGTGCAAGCATACTCAACGAAGGGGACCTTAATGCTGGTAAGGGTGTCCAGAAATCAATAGCCAACAGTGTTACGCTCATTGAGCAGACTGTAATAAACGAGGCTTTTCAATATGGACGGATACTTGGTATAAAAAAGAGCGGGGCAATTGGTTATGGAGTAAAAAGAAACTCCACTTTTAATTGCCCGCTCTGCGATGACGTATGCTCCGTGGTGCACCCGTTCACTGAGATAGTCGTGCCTGTGCATCCGAGATGCGTTTGCACCGTCTTCCCGGTGTTCGAGAATGACTAATCACCTGACTTGGCCTCTTTATTCTCGTCAATTGGAATTTTAGATTTTATTTCGTCAGTAAAATCGTTTAACTCTTTTTCCTCCTTGAGAATTGAATCGTCCTCGGCCTTATCTATGTCGCTCTTCACTCCGTACATCTCTTTGTGACGCTCCACACAAGAATTGCAGGATTTGATTACTTCGTCATAGAATTGCATATCCGGAATAACCCCGAGTATATTGAACATAACCGTACAGTAATTCAATTTTGTCCCTTCTGCGCTCTCTTTGAGCAGAGCTTCGAGAAATTGCCCCTTCACAATTTTTCGGCTGATTCTATGGGACACAATGCCATTTATGTCCTGTATCTTTATGAAATTATCCTCCTCGGTGAACACGAAGTTACCGACCCTCCTGTCATTCTTAGACAGTTTTAATTTTCCGTTTTTTATTTTCATATATCAGTGTGTTTGTATAGATAATATCTTACTTCGCTTCCTCTATCGTGCCGCACTTTCAGCATATTCAATTCTTTCGTGATGAAAGCCTTGCTGTACTTTCCGCCCATACCTTCGTATATGCTTGATGCGGTCACCTTATCAAAGAGCTGGCCAGTGTATGCAGGGCTGATTCCGTAACCGATACTTTCGATATAATTCAGCGTTGGATTCTGTTCGCATCTAATCTTGTTCTTCATTATCTCGACTGCGTTATCTATCTTTCTGCATTCTGTAAACTTACCACTCGATTTTTCAAGTCTCCTTTTCCCCTGCATCACCCATAGGAAGATACCGCCTAACTCTTCTTTGCATATCTTGGACGCAAGTTCCTTATCCTGTTTCAGAGGTGGTATAGTGATGTCAAAGGTGAAAGGCATCAGCCTTCTGAAGAAAGCGTCCGTCTCGTCCTTGAACCTCGGCATCTCGTTGAAAGCGAACATCAGCGGAGGGCACTTGATTACCACATTGCCTTGATAGAGTTGCCAGCCTTGTATGTCTTGTGATGACGACAACGCCTTCAGACCACTGTCAAAAGCTGAACTGCGCTTGATGTCGGGCGAGAAGTTTAGCTTCTTTCCTTGTACGCTGACCACCTGTTTGCTATCTAACAGTTGGTCGGGAGAAAGGAAACTGACCCATTTGATTCCTATAACGTTCTTCATAACGTCAAAAATGACGCTCTTACCGTTAGCTCCTTTTCCGATGAGCAAAGCCATTTTCTCAATAGAACACTTGCTTCTGTCAACGTAGCACATACCGAAAAACTCCTGCAAGCAGGATTGCTCATCCTCGTCAGGCATCACTTCAGAAAGGAATTTTTCCCACATAGGACACCTGTCAGTCTTGGCGAGTGCATAAGGCAGATTATAATTGCAGATTATGTCGCTACTGAAAGAGTGGATTCTTCCTGTCGATATATCATATACGGCATTTGCGAAACAAGCCTTGTCGGTATCGGAATGATATGACCTCTCCCAAATGACGGAATATGGCATCTCGCCTATCTTTCTCGCATCGGAAGCCCCCACACCCAAATCTGGGAGTATATTGCTAATTATTATCTGCAACGCCTTTAACTGCACGGGAGAATAGACGATGCCATTAAAAAATGATAACTCTCCGTCAATGTAACACAAACTGCTCTTTGATAATACGTTACGTATCATCAATGTATAACTGTCTATGCGCTCTGAAGCTGAACGCATAGCCTTTATTTTCTTCACTTCTCCCTCGCAAGAGCGGAACTTTAACTTCAGTTCCTCTTTGAGTGTGTTACTTTCCAGCATATCTACACTATCAGCCCGACAATCATAGTTATCAAAGCAATCACCGCTCCTGCCGCTTCTGCTGTAATCTGCTTAACTCCTATCTTGCTCCCTACGCAAGTCGCATAAACCGCCTCCGCAAGACCAATTAAC
>Ga0172378_10001138_pt1 | contig 24250 bp, 23 predicted proteins | sample GrowelOW332metaG_FD_119755 | JGI IMG/M metagenome (GOLD analysis project Ga0172378, IMG submission 119755) | Groundwater microbial communities from an aquifer near a municipal landfill in Southern Ontario, Canada - Pumphouse #3_1 metaG | ecosystem: Environmental > Aquatic > Deep subsurface >... | reverse complement strand
TTTGTCCGGGGTGTCATCGACAGTGAGGACCTTCCGCTGAACGTCAGCCGTGAGATTTTGCAGCAGAACCGTGTCATGAGCGCCATCCGCACCGCTTCGGTGAAGAAACTTCTGGGTGAGTTCCAGAAGATCGGCGAACAGAACCCGGAGCTGTATGCCAAGTTCATCGAGCAGTACAACCGTCCTTTGAAGGAAGGTCTCTACTCCGACTACGCCAACCGTGACGCACTGTTGGATCTGGTGCGTTTCAAATCCTCTTCCGAGGAAGGCTACGTCAGCCTTGCTTCCTACAAGGAGAGGATGAGCAGCGAACAGAAATCCATCTACTACATCACCGGCGGCAAGGAAGCCACCCTCAAGGCAAGCCCTCTTCTGGAAGCCTACCGCAAGAAGGGCTTTGAGGTCCTGGTCATGAGTGATGACATCGATGACATCGTTGTCGGATCCATCGGCACCTACAAGGAGATTCCGCTGAAGGCCATCAACAAGAGCAGTGCCGTCGATGACCTGAAGGATGAGGGAGACAAAGAGAAGACCAAGGAAGCGAAATCCTTGGTGAAGAAGATCAAGAAGGCCCTGGGCGAAAAGGTCAAGGATGTTGTGGTCTCTTCCCGTCTCTCCGATTCCCCTGCCGTTGTGGTGGTGGATGAGAATGATCCTTCGGTGCAGATGCAGCAGATCCTCAAGAGCATGGGACAGTCGGACTTTGAGGAAGCGAAACCCATCCTGGAGATCAATGTGGATGATCCGATGGTCAGGAAGATCGACGCTTCTGATGATGACGAGTACCTCGAGGAGATGTGTTCTGTCCTGCTGGACCAGGCACTGCTTGCTGAGGGGGTCATGCCCAAGGATCCGGTTGCTTTCGCCAAGAAACTGCACAGTTTGCTCTCTAAGTAACCAACTTATCAGTACATATGCACGAGGCAAGGAAGGGGTTTTTTCCCAACCTTGCCTTTTTTCTTGACTGATGGTAGGGTTTTGGAAAGACAACCCAATAAGGATGGACACCCAATGATTCCAGCAATTATGGCATTCACCAGCGAGACCGTTGCTACTGATTCCTTCTTTAGACAGTTCATGACACGTATCGACAGCTGGACCCAGATCGGTCCCATCGCTTTCCTGATTTCCGTGGCTACGGGGCTTCTCATCGTGCTGGTCGGAAAGCTTCTCCTCATGTGGGTCAGCCGCATCCTCAAGCGGGCCTTGGGCCGCTCCAAGAAGATAAACAACCTCATGGCACGGTTCATCCTGCAGCTGGTGAACATCATCGGCTGGATCTTCCTCATCATAGCCTTCCTGCAGCACCTGGGCTTGGATATGGGACCTGTCCTGGCTGGGTTGGGCATTACCGGGGTCATTCTTGGTTTTGCGTTTCAGGAGACGATCGGAAACCTACTCAGCGGGGTGATGATCGTCATCAACTCACCGTTCAGAATCGGCGACTACATTGATTCAGGTTCTTTCAGCGGTACGGTCACCGATATGGACATGGTCTGTGTGACCCTTTCCACCCCGGACAACAAGAAGATCACCATGTCGAACAAACTGGTCTGGGGAAACCCCATCGTAAACTACTCCAACATTGAGCGCAGAAGGGTGGAACTTACCGTGAGTGTTGCCTATGGCTCTGATGTCCAGCTGGTGAAGGATACAATCTGGAAGATACTCAACAGGTATGAGGAGATCCTTCCCGATCCCGCTCCCGTGGTGGAGGTGAATAAGCTCTCTGCATCTTCCGTCGATTTCGTTGTACGGCCCTGGACGAAGCCTGCCGACTACTGGAAGGTATACTGGCGCTTCCAGGGTGAGATCTGCGACCGTCTTGCTGAGGAAGGGTTGACCGTTCCCTTCAACCAGCTTGACCTGCACATCATCGATCAGCCGAAGACTACCTAGTCCCGCTTGCTTCTTTGTCCTTGCATCGGCTTTCCAGCAGGGAGCAGAACTCCTTGGTGTCGGAGAGCAGGAACTTGCCCAAGTAGGATTTTGCCTTCCAAGGCTTCGAGCCGAAGAGCAGGGTGATGATGCTGTCCTTTGTCTCAATCTCTACGGAGATGTTTGCAAGCTTGTTGTTCTCCACGGTCTCATAAGTCTGCTTGCAGGAGACGAATTCATCATAGGAGAAGAGATGGAAGTCATCCTTGAGTGTGATGCCGACCATCTTTTTCTTCGTGTCGAAGGTGAGCAGGATTCCCTCGCTCAGGTCGTTGATATACCCCTGTTTCTCATCAAAATGCACCTTGTGTTCCTGCATGTTCTCAAAGGCCTTCTGCTCCAGCAGGCGGAGGGTCTGCTGGTAGTTTGCATGGGCTTGCTTCTTTTTCTTTCTTCCTACGGTAAGGGCGTAGAAGTTGAGGGCGGTGATGCCGACCAGAAGGATAAGCAGGAAATATTGGAAAATCTGTGCTGCAGTCATAGCCGACAATAGCAAGAGGAGGTGAGCTTTGTAAAGGGCTTGGGTTCATGCTACACTGAGGCGGGAGAGTCGCATGATCAAGATTCTGATAGTCATACCGTACCATGAGCTGCAGCAGGCCTTTGAACAGGTAGTCAACAGTTATGAACTGGATGACATCTCGGTCAGCACCACCCATATCTTTGGCACAGACCCCCAGGTTATCGAGCCGCTGCAGGCAGACATCATCATAGCTCGGGGAATCACCTCCCATGCAATTGCCGAGCAGAAGCCCACAGTGCACGTCGTACCGATCGCCATGAGCAGTGCCGATCTGCTGGATGCGCTTGCCCAGGCGAAAATCGGCAATCCTATGGCTCGCATCGGTATCATCACCCATGAGCATCTTTGTGACCAGGAGACAATATCTTCTCTCGTCGGCTGTCCTGTCTCCGTCTTTCAGGTGACCGATCAGAATGATGTCCGTATGGGTGTCGATACCCTCACCCAACAAGGATGTACCATTTTGGTGGGTGGTTTGACGATGTGCAGGCTGTGTGAACAGCGTGGTCTTTCGTTTGTGCATATCAAGACCGGCTACCAGGCGGTGGTGCATGCCGTTGCCGAAGCGGTGGCGGCAGCACGCGCCCTGGATAGGGCCCAAACAAGGGGGAATCTGCTTCTCACCTTGCTCAACAACGCTAACTTTGCCCTTCTTGCCATCGACAGCAACGGGAAGATCATTGCCGGCAACAGGCAGGCAGAGAACCTGTTTGGCAAGAGTCCGTTGGAAGGTCTTCCGATGGAGGATGTCTACTACTCGAGCCGTTGGGTGGAGGTCATCCGGGAAGGCAAGCAGAAGGATGAGCTGGTAGTCATCAACGGCCAGCAGTTCCTGGTTACCCACCAGCCGATCAAAATGGACGAGGAGACCTTCGGCTTTCTCTATACGTTCCAGAATGCTGAGGCGATCAGGCAGACTGAACACAAGATCCGTACCGAACTGAACCGGAAAGGGCTGGTGGCCCGTTACAGCTTCTCGGATATTGTCACCCAGAATGCCCATATGATGAGCCTCGTGGAGAAAGCCAAACGCTTCAGCCAAGTCCCCGGCACCGTCCTGTTGCTCGGTGAGACGGGTACCGGCAAGGAGCTGTTTGCCCAAAGCATCCACAATGCTTCGCCCCGGGCAAAGGAGCCGTTTGTGGCGGTCAACTGTGCAGCCCTTCCTGAGCAACTGCTCGAGAGTGAGCTGTTCGGATATACCGAAGGAGCATTCACCGGAGCAAGCAAAGGAGGAAAGCCGGGGCTGTTTGAACTTGCGCACAAGGGGACGCTTTTTCTTGATGAGATCGCGGAGATGCCCATCGTGGTGCAGGCAAAACTGCTGAGGGTGTTGCAGGAGCGTGAGGTGCGAAAGATCGGGGCTGACATGGTGGTTCCTGTCGACGTCAGGGTCATCAGTGCAGCAAACAGCAATATCCTGGAGAAAGTGCAGGAAGGGAAGTTCCGCCTGGATCTCTTCTATCGCATCAGCCTGCTGAGCCTTTTGCTCACTCCCTTGCGGGAGCGGGAGGAGGATATCGGCATCCTTTTCAAGCATTTCGTACAGCACTACTGCGGTAGGCACGAGCTTCGTGTACCGTTCATCACCGATGAGGCCGTTGCGGAACTGGCACGCTTCTCTTGGCCGGGCAACATACGCGAGCTGCGTAATGCCGCCGAACGTCTTGCGATCCTCCACACCAGTGACGTGGTTACACTCAAGGAAATCGAGCTCTTGGATATTGGATCGACGAGTCTTCGTCTTGACCAGAAACCCAAGCAAATACCGGTTCGCAGCAAGCACTCGCTTTCTGACAATGATTTGTATCAGCAATACCTTCAGAGCGGCATGAACAAGGAGGCGTTTGCCCGTCACGTTGGGATAAGCAGAACCACGCTTTGGAGAAAGTTTGCACAATTTGAACGTTGATGTTTCATTTAGTGTTTCAAATGTAACATGAAACAAAATGATGAAACATTGAAACAAACAGAAAAACTAGCAAAAATTTAAGAATTTTCTTTGATATTTTTCATATTTGGTTCTTAGGTAGAGAGATGCTTGTATACAAAAAATAGAAAAACAATAGATTGTATACAATGGAATCAAAGTTGGCACGCATGTTGCTATCCTGTTCTCGCTGGATATCGCTTACGGTATCCGTTTGTTAGGAACATTGAAGGGAGTCATGCATGAACAATAAGCCTGTGTTGGGAATACTGCTTGGGGACGGAGCCGGAGTCGGTCCAGAGATTGTTGCAAAGCTTGCAGTACAGAATTTTTTTACGACCTATTGCAATCCGGTCATCATCTCTGATGTACGCTTGCTTGAGCGGGCCTTCCGTGTGATAGGGTCCTCAGTACCCTTGCAGATAATCTCCGACCTCGATCAGGCTGATTGGAATGGTGCTCTTGTTGTCCTTGACCAGAAAAACCAGGATCCTGCGAAGGTCCCCTTTGGCAAACTTACCGTAGAAGCGGGGAAGGCAAACCTTGACGGGTTGAAGCTCTGCACAGAGCTGTATCTTGCAAAGAAGATTGATGGCTTCTGTTTCGCACCGCTGAACAAGGCGGGCATGAAGGAAGCCGGATGCAAGCTTGAGAGTGAGCACCACTATCTTGCCCAGCTCTTCAACCACACCGAACCCTTTGGTGAGATCAATGTGGTGGGCGACCTGTGGACCACCCGTACCACCAGCCATATTCCCATCAGTGAAGTGAGCAACAACCTGACGGTGGACCGCATTCTTCGTGCCGTCCGTCTCGCCCATACCAGTCTGAAGAACAGCGGCATTGCAAAGCCCAGGCTTGCCCTTGCTGCCTTGAATCCCCATGCGGGAGAACACGGGCTGTGCGGACGCGAGGAGATTGATGTGATCGAACCTGCAATTGCCAAAGCACGCGAGATGGGCATTGATGCCAGCGGTCCTTATCCGAGTGATATCACCTTTATCAAGGCGTTCCGTGGGGATTTTGACGGCGTAGTGACCATGTATCATGACCAAGGGCAGATTGCCCTCAAGCTGCGCGGCTTCGACGAAGGCATTACCATCGCCGGAGGCCTTCCTGCCCCAATCGTTACCTGTGCTCACGGCACTGCGTATGATATTGCCGGCAAGGGCATTGTGAAGACAAGTGCGTTCGAAAACGCAGTGAAAATGGCTGCCCGTATGGCCAACCACCTGCGCGAACAAGCATAAGAAGAGAGGATAGCATGCAGACGAAAAAGATTACGAGCAAGATGGTGATACCCGTTGTTACTGCAGTGATAGCGGCTCTGTTCATCTATCTCGGGATCACCAAGTATGGGTTCTGGCACGAGGTCAGAGGCCCGCTTCCGGGCTTTTTCCCGACCATCATCGGGTTTGCTCTCCTTGCTCTCAGTCTTCTGGCCTTCCTGGGAGGGAGGAAAGAAGAGGAGACGAAGTATCCGATCGAGAACTGGTATCCGGCATTGGGTGTGATAGGCATCATGCTTGCAACCTTGGTGATCGGAATGCTCCCCAGTCTGGCGTTGTTCGTCATCCTGTGGCTCAAGGTATATGAGAAGTACAATTGGAAAACCACCCTTGTTGGGCTTGTCATCATTATGGCCATCGTTATCGGGGCCTTCGTCATGTGGCTCGGTGTCCCTTTCCCCAAGGGCCTGATCTACAATCTGATCGCATACTAAGAGGTAAGCTATGGAAAATCTGCAAATGTTGTTCATGGGCTTTTCAGTAGTCCTTACCTTGGAAAATGTCTTGGTAACCATGCTTGGTGCTGTGCTCGGCCTTATCGTCGGTGCCATGCCCGGCATCGGATCGCTGGCCGGTGTAGCCTTGCTGCTGCCGCTGACCTATAAGTTCAATCCCACCACCGCCATCATCATGCTCGGCTCCTTGTACTATGCCAACATGTACGGTGGGTCCTTCAGTGCCATCCTGCTCAACATCCCCGGTGACTCACCGGCGGTCATGACGGCACTGGATGGGTATCCGATGGCAACCAAGCGTAATCGTCCTGGTCAAGCCCTGTTTACTGCCAACATGTCGTCCTTCATCGGTGGCTTGATCGGGATGTTGATTCTCACTTTCATGGGCCCGCTGCTTGCAGACCTCGGTCTGAAGTTCGGTCCGGCCGAGATGACCGCACTGCTTTTGGTGGCAATGACCTCCATCGGTTGGTTGGTGGGTGAGAGCCCGACCAAGGGCGTGGTGCTGACAATGGTCGGTATCCTCCTCGCATCCATGGGCATGGACACTCTTACCGGCAGTCCCCGCTATGACTTTGGCAACATGTATCTGCTTGGCGGCATCCCGTTCACTCCCTTCGTCATCGGAGCAGTCGGATTCAGCCAGGTGCTCAAGCTGATGGAGGAGCGCAACAAGAAGGTGGAAGCCCACATCGGGCAGAAACTGACGATCAGAGGCTCGATGCTGACACTCCATGATTTCAGGCGTCTGCTGCCTCCTGCAATCCGCAGCGGTTTCATGGGAACCTTTGTCGGAGTGCTTCCCGGAGCCGGGGCAACCACCGGTGCATTCCTTGGGTATGCTGCACAGAAGGCCTTCAAGAGCGAAGAACCTTTGGGCAGTGGCGCCATCGAGGGTATCGCCAGCTGTGAAGCTGCAAACAACGCTGCCGCTGCAGGTTCGTTTGCTCCACTGCTCGCCCTTGGCATCCCGGGTTCGGGTACCGGTGCCGTCCTGCTTGGTGGTCTGATGATGTGGGGCCTCAATCCCGGCCCGCTGCTCTTCTCCACCAACCCTGACTTCGCCTGGGGCCTCATCGCCAGCCTCTTTCTGGCAAACTTGCTGACGCTCGTGATTGCCTTGGGGATCATTCCCTTCCTGGTCAAGATCCTCACCGTCCCGGTGAAGATGCTGATCCCGATCATCACCGTTGTCTGCGTGGTAGGCGGGTACAGTACCTCCAACTCCATGTACGGCGTGATCATCATGTTCCTCTCGGGTCTGTTCGGCTACATCCTTGACCGCAATGGGTACGGAGTCGCCCCGATGCTGCTGGCATTCGTCTTGGCTCCGCTGCTTGAGTCCAATATGCGAAAGGCCTTCATCATCAGTCACGGAAGCCTTGGCATCTTCTTCGAGAAGCCGATTGCTGCCTTTTTGATCATCGTGCTCTTCGCCATCATCCTCACCCCGGTTATCAAATTCGTGCTGAGGAAGGCTGGCGTGCTGAAAAAATAGGACGAGGACTGGAAACAGGACTCCCACACAGGGTAATTCCGGGGTTTTCCCCGTAAGAAACAAATAGGAGAACGAAAAATGAGAAAAATTGCGCTCGTACTGACCATGGCTCTGCTTGTTAGCGTTGCTGTCTTTGCCGGTGCCCAGGCTGAAGCCCAGGCCGGAGGGGCTTTCACCCCTTCGAAGAACATTGACTGGTATGTGACCAGCTCCCCCGGTGGTGGCTCCGACATCTTCACTCGCACCATCATGGATATTGCTGTTGCAAAAGACCTGCTCAATGGACAGAATGTCGTTGTCCAGTACAAGACCGACGGTGCCGGTGAAGTCGGAAGACTCCTTGTCTCCCAGCTCAAGGCTGGCGTCCAGGCTGACCACACCCTGCTTACCTTCAACAGCGGCGACTTGATGCCGATGGTGAAGAACACCAACAACCGTTTTGAGAACTTCCAGCCCATCGCACACATGGCAGTGGACAAGCACCTCATCTTCGTAGGCGAAATGTCCAAGTACAAGAGCTTCGAGGAAGTGCTTGCAGCGCTCAAGCGCGGTGAGAGAATGGTGCTCGGCGGTTCCAAGGGTGATGACATTGCCTGTCATGCTGCCCTCATCGCGGAACTTGGTGTTTCCCAGGACCAGCTCTCCTACATTGCCCACGATGCAACCAGCGGTGCCATCACCGCCATCCTCGGTGGTCACTTTGACCTCTTGATCTCCAAGCCCGCTGCTGCTTCCCAGTATGTAGAGGCCGGAAAGATCACCCCGATTTTGGCTCTGTCCACCAGCCGCTTCCCCGGCAACCTCAACAGTGCTCCCACCCTCAGCGAATTCGGCTACAAGAACGTCGAGGTCCCCAACTGGAGATCCATCGTTGCCCCGAAGACCATGAGTGCAGAGGCTGTTGCCTACTGGACCGATGTGTTCAAGAAAGTTTCCGAGACTGAAGAGTGGAACAAGGGTTACATCGAGAAGCAGAAGCTGGTTCCTGACTACATGGATGCAGCCACCTTCACTGCCTATGGCATGAACTTCCAGAAAGAATACCTCGCCTCCATCGGCAAGGACAAATAAGGAAAGGGGAGTGCTCAAGCATTCCTGATGCCAATCATGAGGGGTGAAGGATGCAAATCCTTCATCCCTTTTCTCACATTGATGCTATGCTGGTACCTGTCGGAGGGTGTTATGAAACGTATTGCAATGGTGCATACCGTGAGGCCGGTTCTCGCTTCCTTTCCCGAACTTTTGGAAAAGGTGGTGGGGGAGAAGCTGAAGATTCACAATTTGCTGGATGATTTCCTGGCAAACGATCCTGCCGAAACCGGGGTCTTCTCATTGGAGAACAGAAATCGGTTGTTCAATGATATCAAGGCGTGTGAGCTCACCAAGCCTGATCTCATTGTGGTGACCTGTTCCACGCTCACCCCGACGGTGCAGTTGATCAGACCGTTCGTCGGAGTGCCGGTGGTCGCCATCGATGATGCGATGACCGAGCAAGCAGTGCGGATCGGAAGCAAGATCAAGGTGGTGGCAACCGCCATGAGCACCATCCAGCCTACGATCAACAAACTCCGGCAGGAAGCAGACAAGGCGGGAGTCTCCATCACCGTTGATGCCCAGGATCATGAGAAAGCCTACACGGCCATGCGCGCCGGTGATATGCAGACCCATGACCGTCTGGTGCTCGAGATGATCGAGGGGGTGCACGGCTACGATTGCATCGTCCTTGCCCAGGCCTCCATGGGACATCTGCAACAGCAGGCCCAAAAGATTGCCGGCGTACCGGTTCTGGCCTCCCCGATTCTCTGCTGTGAGAAAGTGAAGCGGATGCTCGGGGGGGAAGCCCAATGAGAGATGACATCCACTCATATTGCAAAGTGGGCATCGTGCTCTCCATGGCCTATCCTTCGGCCATGCAGAGTGCAGGGGAGTACCTCTCTGCCCTGAAGAGAGTTCTTGTCGATCCATTCTTCAGTGTGGTGGAACTGGGTTCGCTTCCCTATGCATCCCTTTCCAAGACTGTCTCCTCAATGGTATCGACTGCCCATGCAGAGGCGACCTACAGCGGTCATTCACTGCTCTTCTCTCAGAAACTGAATATCAACAGCTTGGATGAGCAGCAGCGAAAGTCGGCTGTGGACGTGTTGAAGAAGGGCATTGATGAAGCCTATGCACTACAGGCAACCGAGTTCCAGTTTCTCTCCCGTTCCTATGAGAAGGGAAAGGAATCTGAGTATCTTGCTTCTCTGGTAGCCTCAACCAAGGAGCTTTGCAGCTATGCTGCTGAGAAGGGCAACATGCCGGTGGTCTTGGAGGTATTCGACCACACCATCGACAAGAAGTCGCTCCTGGGTCCTGCCTCCCTGGTCGCAGAGTATGCCAAGGCCGTTTCCGCAGTGCATGCGAACTTCGGCATCATGATCGATTGCTCACACATCCCGATGATCGGGGAGAGCATTGATGAGGCGGTCGATCCGATCACTGCCTACATTCGTCATGTGCATGTGGGCAATACCCTCATCAGCGATCCTTCCCATCCCAGCTATGGTGATTACCACCCAAGGTTTGGCTACCCGGGCTCTGAGAACGATACTGAGTATCTTGCTGCATTCCTGCAGAAGATGAAGGATATCGGCTACTTGGGAGAGGGAAAGACAAACATTCTCTCCTTTGAGGTGAAGCCTCAGGCAGGTGAGGATGCCGACTTGGTGGTTGCCAATGCAAAGCGAACGTTGCTCGATGCATGGAGAAGTGTACGATGAAACTGGGAAACACTGATATGGAGATACCCGCGCTTGCCCTGGGAACCTGGGCGATCGGGGGAGGGGACAGTTGGGGAGAGAGCGATGATGCGCTTTCGATCAAGACCATCCACAGAAGCCTGGAGCTGGGCGTCACCTTCATCGACACAGCCCCTGCCTACGGTAATGGTCTGAGTGAGGAGTTGCTCGGCAAGGCCCTGCAGGGCAGACGTTCCTCCTGCATTCTGGCGACCAAGTGCGGTCTTGTCTGGGGAGCGGATGACGAGGGCTCGGTGCACAAGAGCCGCGATGGGGTTGTCATCCGTCGCAACCTCAGCCCCCGGAGTATACAAAAGCAGGTGGAAGAGAGCCTTGTCCGCCTGAAGACAGATCATATCGACCTGCTTTTGACCCACTGGCAGTCAATCGAACCTTTTTTCACCCCGATTGAGGAAACGGTTGAGGCCTTGGAAGCCTTGCAGAAAGAGGGGAAAATCCGTTCCTATGGGGCCTGCAATGTGGAGTTGGACCACCTGAAGGAGTATCAGAAGCACGGAAAGCCTGCCCTGATCCAGGAACGCTACAGCATGCTCACCCGAAACAAGGCAGAGCTTGCTTCCTATTGTGCAGAGCAGGGCATCACCTTCCAGGCATACAGCCCGCTTGAAAGAGGACTGTTGACCGGTAAGGCAAGTGAACAGGTCATTGGCTCTGCCAAAACTTCCATCAGCTGGTTTGAACCGGGCAAACGGGAACGGGTGCAGGCAATGCTCCACTCCCTCGAGGGGATGGCACAGAAGTATCATGCTACGGTAGGGAATCTGGTCATAGCGTGGACAAAGCAAGCCTATCCGACGATGAATGTCCTGTGTGGGGCGCGTAAGCCCGAACAGATGGAGGAGAACGCAAAAGCGCTCTCCCTGACCATCACTTCAAAAGACTGGGACATCATGGACTCCTTGGCAAGAGCCTTGCTCTAGTCGTTGAGTTCCTTGATGAATCGGATCATATCAATAGCCTTCGGGGGACAACCCGGAAGGCTTTTTCCCAAGCCTCGGGTGCAGATGCCCACCCCTACCTTGGACGGGTCGCTCACCCCTTTGAACCCTTGTCCGATGCAGATCGGTTGTTTCAGCTGCTTGAGACGATTCACCTCATCAAGTCGCTTCAGGGCATGGATGAGGTTGCCATAGCAAGCCGAGCAGGCACTGTCTGCCTCGGTATGCTTGCCCAGGTAATTGGCCTGTCCGGTAGGACGATGGGGCTCTTCCTCACTCGGTTCGTTGAGCTGGATGAGATTGGCTTTGCCAAGATCGCTGCTGCCTACACCGAGCTGCTCAGCCAACCCGATGTAGGGGACATCCCTCAGCTCAAAACCCATCAGAGAAGCCCCGTAGCTGTCGCACAGCACACTGTCGGTGCAGGCAAACATCCTATTGGTCTCCACCGGGTTGCCACCCTCCTCAAAATCGAGATCGCCATTGAGGCTGTCCACAATGACGAGGTCCGCTGCACGCACCTTGTTCAATGCGGCAATGGGGCGATGCAATCCGAGGGTGTGGAACAAGCGTTTGGAACGGTCGGAGAGACAGCCCTTCATATTTTTCAACGCACAAGTCATCGCTGTCTGGCAGTGGCCCTTGAGCACCGGAAGATTGATCAGGAAATCGGTTTCCAGGATGGTTTTGCTCACCTCCATGGTGATGCCGTCCACCGTCTTTTTCACATACTCATCATCTTTTACGTCGATGAGGGGGACCTGGTACTTTTTGCTGATCTGCTGGTATCCGTTGACCCGGAAGCCCTCCTTGGTGGAGTCCCCGACCCAGGCACTCTCCACAATGGAGATGTTGTGGTAGCCCCTTTTCTGGAGATGCTCAATGATGGCAACCAGAATCCCGGGGTGGGTGGTGGCACCGCTTTCTGGTTTCACTGCAACCACCAGGTTGGGCTTCAGGGCAATGCGGGCATCCTTGCTGCCGATCATGGCTTCAAGATCCATACGGTTGAGCAAGGCTTCGGTCATGGAACGCTCATCGCTTCCATAGATGAGCAGCAGGTCATTCTTGTTCATGCATTCGGTCCTGTCATGTGGCTGGTAAGGTCATGGGTGATGTGCTCATACAGCATGCGCTTGCAGGCTTCCTTCTCCCCATTGCGCAAAAGACTCATCATCTGGGCATGTTGGGAGAGGTAGTAGGAAAGCTCATCATCGGGAAGGTTCTGGGCAATGCGCAATTGCTGGATCTTTGCATCCAGGCGTTCGCAGATGTTGATGAGTGCGCTGTTTTTTGATGAGCGGATCAAGGCAAGGTGGAACAGGCTGTCCTGCTCAAATACGGTGGCCCGGTCTCCGATACCCATCGCGTACTGGCAATCAGCGGCATAGCGGCTGAGTTCCTTCACGTTTGCTGCGTAGGAGGCTTCATCAATGGAGTCGATGGCAAGTTGCTCAAGCGAAACCCGTACCTTTGCGATGTCATTGGCTTCCTGCTCGGTGATGATGGAAACAATTGCATGGCTTCTGGGCTTGATGGTGATCAAGCCGTATTCGCTGAGCCTCCTGATGGCTTCACGGATAGGGGTGCGGGAGACCCCGAACTGCTCTGCAAGGGACTCTTCGGGAATCTTCATCCCGCCCTTGAGCTGGCCGGAGAGAATCTGCTCCTTGAGCATGGTATAGACTTGATCTGAAAGACTGTTCTGGATGCATTTTGGCATACTGTTCACCTCAACTACTTTCTGTAACTGTAAAAGGATTTTTCTCATTCGTCAATGTTAATTGTGTACAAAAAACTTTCAAGTTGGTATTTTGCTTGAACAATGAGGCAGAAATTGATGGTTCCTGTTTTTAATCAAAGATTAAGCAGGAAACCCAGAAGATTTTCAAGAAATTGCTGGAAGAGTGCACGATTCCCTTTGACAAGGATGCATTGACGTGGTATCAATATTGTATACAGTACACAATGCAGAGAACAGTGTGAGATATCTCCCTCATTACCCTGCAGAAGAAGGAGTTTCCTGATGAGTAAAAGTGTCAAGGAGTTGCTCAGCCAACCAGAACGGAAGTTCAATGCAACCGAACTTGCTGCACTGGCTGCATATTTCCGGACCGTTATATTCGATACCCTCCACGACCGGGGAACCGGACACTGGGGTGGTGCCGCTTCGAGTGCGGAGTTGATGACGGCCCTCTATTTCAATCGCCTTGCAGTCAAGGCAACCGATCCAAAGTGGGATGATCGTGACCGCCTCATTCTTTCCAAGGGCCATGCATCGATGAATCTCTACACCATGCTTGCCCACCGCGGGTTTTTCCCGGTTGAGGAGCTCTCCACGTTCCGCAAGCTCGATTCCCGCCTGCAGGGCCATCCGTGCATGAACAAGCTTCCCGGTGTCGACATGTCCACCGGAGCCCTTGGACACGGTCTTTCGGTCGGGCTGGGTATGGCGATGGCCGCCAAGCTTGCAAACAAGAAGTGGTGGACCTATGTTGTCAGCGGTGAAGGGTGTCTCAATGAGGGCCAGAGCTGGGAAGCGATCATGAGCGCTGCCAAGTTCAAGACCGAGCGCTTCGTGCTGATGATCGATTACAACAAGGTCCAGCTTGACGGTACGGTCGATGAGATCATGCCCCTCGGCCCGCTTGCAGACAAGCTCACCTCCTTTGGTTGGCATGTGGCCCCCAAAGCCTACGATGGACACAATACCGAGGAAGTTCTTGACTCGTTTGCCTGGATGGACAGCGACGATGTGTGGCCGAAGGCCGTCATCTACGACACCATCAAGGGTAAGGGTGTCTCTTTCACCGAAGGCAAGAACACCTGGCACGGGGCGGTCATCGATGATGGCTCCTACGCAAAGGGGATTGAGGAACTTCGATCGGATCTGAAGAAGAAGGAGGCCGCACTATGAGCGAAGCCATGAGAGATGCTTTCGGCAAGAAGCTTGCCGAGTTGGGGGCAACCCACCCCGAGTTGGTGGTCCTGGATGCGGACGTATCCTCCTCCACCAAGAGTGCCTTGTTCGGCAAGGCTTTTCCTGATCGATTCTTCAATATTGGCGTCGCAGAGGCAAATATGGTGGATATTGCAGCAGGAATGGCAACGGCAGGATATCATCCGGTTGTAAACGCCTTTGCCATCTTCCTGGCACTGAAGGCTACCGACCAGATCAGGAACACCATCTGTTACAACAACCTGCCGGTCATCATTGCCGGGGCTTATGGTGGGCTTTCCGACTCCTTCGACGGGGCCAGCCACCAGTCCATCACCGATATTGCCATCATGCGTGCCCTGCCGAACATGCAGGTGATCGTGCCCAGCGATGCCGCACAGGCCCAGCAGGCTCTCGAGTATGCCTTGACCCAGAAAGGTCCGGTGTATATCCGCCTGAATCGCAATCCGATGCCCGACCTTCCCCCGATTCCTGCAATCGGAACGGTTCGCTGCAGTGAGGGAACCGATGTGACCATTGCAGCAAATGGCATTACCGCAAGTTTTGCCAACGAAGCCGCAGCCCTTCTGGCCAAGGACGGGATCAAGGCTGAGGTATTCAGCGCTCCCATGGTAAAGCCCTTGGATGTGAAGCCCTTGATCGAGAGCGTGGCGAAGACCGGGAAACTGCTCTGTGTCGAGGAACACGTCCTTGCGGGCGGATTTGCCTCGGCAGTGAGCGAGGTCTTTATGAAGGAAGGAATTTCCTGTAGATTTGATGCTATAGGAATCGAGGATATGTTTACCGAGTCCGGCCCCTATGAGCCGCTCTTGGCAAAGTATGGAATCAGTGCACAGAACATTGCCGATCACGCACGTTCCCTGTGCAAATAAGGAGAATCGTATGGATCAGATGAAACGCGCCTATGAATTGCTTGCCCAATGGAAGGGGGACTCCTATGTCCATGGTCTTGGAGTTCTTGACCAGGTAGGACCCCTTGCCGCCCAGTTCGGCAAGCGTGCTCTTGTGGTGAGCAATACCACCTATATGAAGCCGGTTGCAGACCGGGTTGTGGAGTATCTCAAGGCTGCAGGCGTTGAGCTTGCCGGTGGTGTCATTGCTCCCGACGCCAAACCCAATGCTCCCCGTGAGGATGTCTATCGCCTTGAGTCCTACATCCTGCACACCAAGCCGGACAGCATCGTGGTCATCGGCGGTGGTTCCTCCATTGATGCAGTGAAGGCTGCCAATGCACTCGCTGCCCTCGGAGCAAAAGTGACTCCCGAGATTGATCATTACTTCGGCACCAACGTGGTAAGCGATGCACTTGCATCCACCAAGACCACCCTGCTCCCGGTCATTGCGGTGCAGACCTCCGCTTCCAGCGGGGCCCACCTGACCAAGTACTCCAACATCACCGACCCGGTGGTGGGTCAGAAGAAGCTTATTGTGGACAACGCCTTGGTACCGACGGTAGGCCTCTTCGACTACGAGACCACCGTCTCCATGCCGATCAGCGTCACCATCGACGGGGCTCTCGATGCAATTGCCCACACCTTCGAGGTGTTCTGTGGTGCCAAGGAAGCCTCTTACCAGAAGGCCCTGGAAATTGCAGAGTGTGCCATCAGCTTGGTTGCCGAGTATGCAAAGGTGTTGGTTGACAACCCCAAGGACGTCAAGGCACGCGAGGCCATCGGTCTTGCAACCGACCTCGGCGGCTATGCCATCATGATCGGGGGAACCAGCGGTGCTCACCTGACCAGCTTCTCCTTGGTTGACATCGTCAGCCATGGGACTGCCTGCGGCATCATGAACCCGTACTATGCAGTGCTCTACTCCAAGGCAATCCAGAAGCAGCTGAAGGTCGTCGGATCGATCTTCGCCACCTATGGATTCGGTCCTTCGGTGGAGAATCTTGAGGGCAAGGAGCTCGCCACCGCTGTGGCAACGGCCATGATTGCTTTCAGCAAGTCCATCAAGGCGCCTTCCAAGCTTTCCGATCTCAAGGGGTTCACCGAGGGCCACATTGCACGTGCCCTTGCTGCCGCCAAGGATCCTCAGCTTGAGATGAAGCTGAAGAACATGCCTGTTCCAATGACCAAGGATGATGTGGACGCCTACATGGAGCCGCTCTTGCGTGCAGCTGCCACCGGCGACCTCTCGTTGATCAAGGAAATGTAAGCACACTAGGAAAACAGGGCCCCTTTGGGTGTCCTGTTCTTCCCTGCAAAAGGAAGTGGTATGAAACTATCTGTAGCCATCGCCGGAAAAGAGGCGATGCCCAATGCATTTGTCGTATTCCGTGGAGTCAAGGAATCCATCATCAAGGCCCATACACTGGGGTATGATGGGGTGGAACTCGCCCTCAAGCGACCGGATGAGGTGAGCAAGAGCGAACTCACCCAGTGGTTGAGGGAGAATGACCTGGAGGTGAGTGCCATCTCCTCCGGGCAGGTGTTTGCCGCTCGCAATCTGTACTTCACCGATGAAAATCAGGAAAACCGTGCGGAGCTGTACAAGACGTTCTGTGAGTTCATCGACCTGGCTTCCGATTTCGGAGGACTGGTGAACATAGGCAGGACTCGTGGTCCCATTGCAGGACGGGATATCGCACTGGTGGAGAATCTGTTCCTGGATATGGCCCACAAGGTTGCCGACCATGCCGAGAAGCGTGGTGTTGAGTTGATTCTGGAGCCGGTGAACCGCTACGAGATCGACTTTCTCAACAATCTGGATGAGTGCAGTGCGATGCTCAAGAAGATCAACCGAAAGAACTTTGTCATGATGCCCGATGTCTTCCACATGAACATTGAGGATGACAGGATTGGTGACAGCTTCATCCGCAACAAGGAGTACGTCCGGTATGTGCATTTTGCAGATACCAACCGTCATGCGCCTGGTGATGGGCATATGGACTGGAAGGAGATTTTCGAATCCCTCTCCTCCTTTGGGTACGACGGCTGGACCACCGCTGAGATCTTGCCGTATCCCGATCCCGATACGGCTGCCAAGAGGACGGTAGAGTACCTCAAAGGCACCTGGGGTCAGTACTATCGCTGAAAAAGGGGAGTTGCCGAACGGCAACTCCCTTCATCACTATCGAAGCAGCTCCTCGATATTGGCCTGGACCATGCGTTCCAGGCTTTTGTGTGCTCCATCGGAAGGAAAGTTCCTCCAGACCACCAGCTTGCTTGCCGGTGATACTTCCAGAAGCGGGCCTGCAATGGGATTGTGGATGTTGTCTATGATCAGGTCGTAGCCGCCCTTTGCCACCTCTGCAATCTGGGCCGCAGTCACTGGTGCCGGACCGAAGGTCCCTGCAACCTGCAAGCCGAGGTCTTTTGCAAGGAAGACCTGCATGGCGTGGCAGTAGACTTTCAGATCGGAAAGGCCTTGCTGCTCAGCCTTCAGCTTTCCTTCCCGCACAACCTGCTCATAGCTCTGCACCCGCCTGAGGCTCTCCTCCTCAGTTCCCATGACCGAGGCGATGGCAGCTGCCTGCTCCTTCACATTGCTGATGCTGTTGTTGGTGTTTACCTTCACCATCTCCTGCTCATCTTTCCTGATGGAATTGGACAGGGTCTGCATCATCCGCTCATACCCGGCATAGAGAAAATAGTCAGCACCATTGATTTTCACCACATCGGTGACGGTAATCTCATACTCAGGGGGATGGGAGAGGTTTGCAGGGGCGATGAAGGGGACCTCATCAAGGCCGGCAAGGTCGGCGAAAGCAGCGGTCCAGCTGGTGGAGGCGATGATGGCAGCTGGTCTTGAGGCTGCCGAAGCCGCCACCTCTTCAGGGACTCCCTGTGCGAAGAGGGGGAGAGAGAAGGTGATGAGAAGCAGTGAGAAAATCCATCGTTTCATGAGGCTATTCCTTTCTTGTGGGTTGGTATGAGATAGAGCAAAGCGGAAAGCAGGGCTACCGTTCCGCTGGGAGGCAGGTCGGTCGCCACGGCAAGCAAGAAGCCCAAGGTGGAGACAGCAAACCCGATGAGACAGGAGAGCAGCAAGAGCTGCTTGAGGCTCACCGAGCGCTTCGCAGCCACCAGAACAGGGAGGATGAGCAGGGCGTCGATGAGCAGGGCCCCCAACAGTTTCATGGCCAGTGCGACAACCAGTGCGATGAGCAGAAGCATGGTGGTGTGATGCTTCTTTACCCGCATTCCCAACGACTGGGCAATCTCCGGATCGAAGAAGATGGCGCTGACTGTCCTGAAGTTGATGGCAAGGTAGAGAACCAGAACCAAAGCGATCAGAACCAGCGATCCGATATCCGTCCACGTCAGGGCAAAGGGGCTGCCCCAGAGCAGTTGCAGGGTATCCTTGGCAGGAACATCCCACAGATGCATCACCAGCGAGGCTGCTGCCATGGTGAATACCATTGCTGCTGCGCTGGCCATCCCGAAGCCGTAGGAGCTGTCCTTGGTGAGTCTGAGCATGAGCAGGACCAACAGCAGGTTCAGGGCAATGCTTACCGGCAACAGTGGCAGGGAGAGCGCGAGGGAGATTGCACCCCCCAGGATGACCCCATGCATGAGCATATAGCGCATGGGAATCAGATTGAGACGGAGGACCATGACCCCACTCGCAGGAAAACAGAGTCCTGCTATGGCCATGGCAAACAGGCCCCTGGCTACCGGAGGCAGGGTGAGTGCAAAGAGAAACTCATCCATGGAGAGCCTCCAGATGGAGGATGGGCCAGCACAGATCGGCCTCGAGCTCCTTGTCATGGGTGACGATGATGATGGTGGGCATCTCCTGCAGGGTGAGGGAGTGCAGGATTTCTATCAGGGTTCTTCTGCTCTTGGCATCCAGGAATGAGGTGGGTTCATCAAGGAGCAACAGTCTGGCTTTCTGGCAAAGCGACCGGGCCAGAGAGACTTTCTGACGCTCCCCTCCGCTGAGGGTGAAAAAATTGCGTTGGGCAAGATGTGCGATTCCCGTTCGTCGCATGGCTGTATCAATTTCCCATTTCTGCTCCTCTTTGGAACTATCAGGGTTTACGGCCATACTCACCACTTCCCGTGCTGAGACGGGGAATTGCTGTTGGGTCTGTTGTTGCCGGATGTACCCGATGGTTCTTGCCGGAAGCTGGCCGGGATCCCTGCCGTCGATGAGAATGCTTCCTGCACTTGCTTTGAGTTTTCCCATCAAGAGGTTGAGCAGGGTGGTCTTGCCTTTGCCGTTGTCACCCTGGATGATGAGCCTTCCTCCCTCAGGAAGCGAAAAGGAGAGGTTGCTGACCAGATTTGGTTGGCCGGGATAGGCGAAGGAGAGATCGGCCACCTCCACGGCAATGCCTTGCACCAGCTTTGCCCTTCGCTTGAGCTCGCGGTACATCTGGTCCTCGTCTCCCATTTCGGAAAGAAGTGTTTCCGTCTTGCAGGCAAGGAGGGGAATGCGTTTTTCCCAGCTTACCTCAATCCCATGAGCTTGGTAGTGGGCGATGGCAGTCTCGCTGATGAGGTTGATATGAGCACGCTTGATTCCCAACCGGCTCATCAGGAGTGCGGCAGCCTTCCCAGCAGCCGTGTCATGGGCACTGAGGCAGTCCTTGGGACCGGTGTAGCCGGCAAGGAATTTCTCCAGGGCAAAGAGCGGGTGAAGCCAGCGACCTGCATCCGAGAAGATCAGCTCATCATGGTTGTAGACGCAAAGCGTGGTATTCTCTGCAAGAGGCTCTTGGTAACGATTCACAAATGATTCTCCAATAAAAAAACCATGAAAGCAAAGGATGGATTTCCTTCTCTGCCTTCATGGCTTCTGTATGTACTATAGGTAACAATCAGGATCAGTCCCCTTCATGGGGATGTATTGGCGATAGTTTACCGTTGGGGCGGACAGCTGTCAAGAAAGGTCTGGATCTCTTCAAGTGACAGGTTGATCATCTCCCCAAGACTAAGATCCTGCCGTCCTACGATGGAAACATTGCACTTGCTGATGGGCAGCAGAATCTTGTGTGCCCTGCTCTGTGCTACGGCCACAGCCATGGTGGGGGTGATCTCCCCATGCAAGGCATCGGCGGTGATGATGCCCAAAGGACCGACGATGAGGTCGGCTGTACGGGCTGCAACGACCACCGGATTCTCTCCGGTTGCGATTGCATCGGCTCCGCTGCGCAACATTGCACTGGCGGCAAGGCTGTTTGTTCCGATGGCGAGCACCTTCACCTGGGGGAATCGGGTCTTGATGGCCTCCACCAAGCTTTTGCCAAGGCTTCCGCCCTGTCCGTCGATGATTGCTACAGTATGTGTGGTTTCCATACGAGCAAGTATAGAAGAAACCCTTTGGGATTGCCAGTGGATGCTTACTTGCACCTTTGCCCGCTTAGCGCTAGGATGCAACCATGCAATCGCTTAAGAAAGAACGTCTGTCAGTCATGGTGACTGATGCCATCAACGAGATCATCCGGACTGAGAAACTCAAGCCTGGGGACAAGCTGTATAGTGAGAAGGAACTTTCCAGCAAGCTTGAGGTGAGCAGATCATCAATACGTGAAGCTCTGCGAATGTTGGAAGTCTCTGGTGTGGTGAAAGTATACCAAGGCAAGGGAGTGTTCATCAGCGATCCATCTGCCAAGAGTCATCCGGTCAAGGAATGGGTGGTGGAGAATGCTGATGCACTACGCGAGCACTTCGAGGTTCGCCTCCTGATAGAGCCTCATGCTGCCTATGTTGCTAGCCAACGGGCAGAGGAAAAGGATCTCGAGGCACTTGAGTCCCATTACCAAGCTTTCATTGCAAATGTAGGAACAGGTGATGTTTCCCAGGCGATTGCCAATGACAGCGCTTTTCACCTCGCCATTGCCAAGGCGACCAAGAATCGAACCCTTTCGGTGCTGATGCGCACGATGGACCAGACGCTGAATGAGGGCTGGTACGCGAGTTTGCATGCCCCTGGTAGGTTGCAGTCCTCCATTACGGAGCATGGAAGACTGTTGCAGGCCATCAAGGATCATAATCCTGAAGAGGCAAGCAAGGCGATGGAAACGCATCTGCGCAATGCTCTTTCCGACATCCAGTTGCATTTCGGAAACTTGTAAAAATATTGGTTGACAACATGGAAAAAGTGGGGATATTGTTAGATCAACTTGTCAGACCTCTGATAAGTTAGACTAGCTATCAAGGATTTGACATGTCCATCACCATCACAACACTTATGGATAATACGCAAGGCGAGCACACCGGTTTGACAGCCGAACATGGGCTCTCCTATCTTGTGGAAACGGAAGATACTTCCCTGCTGTTTGATACCGGCAGAAGCTCGGCATTCCTTCAGAACGCCCAACTGCTGTGCAAGGACCTTTCAAAGGTGGAGCATGTAGTGCTCAGCCACGGTCACTATGATCATAGCGGGGGGTTCCGTTCATTTATCGAACAGGTGGGGAATCCCAACGTTTCGCTCTCTGTAGGCAAAGGGTTCTTTACACCAAAATATGCCCGCTTCAATGCATCCTACCAATACTTGGGAAATGATTTTGATGAGTCTTTCCTCCAGAAGTACGGCATTCGCTATGAAGAGGTGGGAGAAACACGACAGATTGCCAATGGGGTATGGATGGTCACGAACTTTTCTCATGCACATCCGGAAGAGACCATCCATCCCCGTTTTGTGTTGCAAAGGCCAGAAGGCTGGATTGCAGATACCTTCTCTGACGAAGTCCTTTTGGTGCTTGAAAGCGCTGAGGGACTGATTGTGCTGGTCGGGTGTTCTCATCCGGGCATCCTGAACATGCTTGATACGGTGCGCAAGCAGTTTGACAAGCCGATATACGCCTTGCTTGGGGGAACCCATCTGGTGGAAGCGGACAGTGAGCGCACCAAGCGTACTCTCAACGCTTTCGAAGAGCAGGGGATAGCCGTCCTTGGCATCTCCCATTGCAGCGGCAGAGAGGCTATTGCCCTGGCGACCGAAGGTTCTTCGGTGCACTATCACAATACTCTTGGTTCTTCCCTTATTCTTGAGCAATAAGGTTTTTAGGTATACGTACAGGAGGAAGAAGACATGGCAGGATGGTATCTCTTTTCAATCATCATTGTCGCAATCGTGGGAATGATTCTCTTGATTTCCAAATTCAAGTGGCATCCATTCATCGTACTGTTGTTGGCTGGGTATTTCGTCGGGGTGTTGGGAGGCATGAAGGTTGACGTTTTGATCAATACGTTGACCGGAGGCTTCGGCTCCATTCTGGGTAGTATCGGTATTGTCATCATCGCTGGTACCATCATCGGTACCATTCTGGAGAAGACAGGTGCTGCGCTGACTATGGCCAATACCATTCTGAATCTGGTTGGCAAGAAGCGTGCTCCGCTCACCATGAGCCTGACAGGCTACATCGTGAGCATCCCGGTATTCTGTGACTCAGGATTTGTTATCCTTTCGCCGATCAACCGGGCCTTGGCTGCAAAGTCGGGTGTTTCGCTTGCAGTGATGGCAACGTGTCTCAGCTCCGGCTTGTACTCCACCCACTGTCTTGTTCCTCCCACTCCCGGCCCTATCATCATGGCCGGAACGTTGCAGGCAGATCTTGGCTTGGTCATCCTTGTCGGCCTTTTGGTCTCCATTCCCGCAATGTTGGTTGGGTATATCTATGCCCTGAAGATTTCCAGCAAATTTGATATTCCTGCCAATCCTGAGGTCTCACTTGAGGAGTTGGTGGAGAAGTACGGGAAACTGCCTGGTGCGTTCCGCTCGTTTGCACCCATCCTGCTTCCCATCGTCCTGATCGCCCTGAAGTCTGTGGCTGACTTCCCGTCCACCCCGTTCGGTGCTGGAATGGTCAAGGCATTCTTTGATTTCGTCGGTAACCCCGTAACGGCTTTGATTCTCGGTGTTGGCCTTGCTGTCACCTTGATTCCCAAGTCTGAGAAAAAGGGAACTTCTTTCAACTGGATCAGCGATGGCATCACGAGTTCTGCAAGCATCCTTGCCATTACCGGTGCAGGTGGTGCCTTCGGTGCAGTGCTCAAGACATTGCCCCTTGCTGAGGTTCTTTCCGGCAGCCTGATGCAGATGAATGCAGGTCTTCTGATCCCGTTCATCATTGCAGCACTGCTGAAGACCGCCATGGGTGCCTCAACGGTTGCCATGATTGTGACCAGTGCAATGCTTGCTCCTCTGATGGGACAGCTTGGCTGGACCAGTGAGATGGCGAAGGTGCTAGCCCTGTTGGCCATCGGAGCCGGTTCAATGACTGTTTCCCACGCCAACGACAGCTACTTCTGGGTTGTGTCCCAGTTCTCTGACATGGACACCACCACTGCCTACAAGACACAAACTGGTGTAACCTTTGCGCAAGGCATCACCACGATTGTGGTTCTCATGATCATCGGTGCATTTGTCCTGTAATGCCTGAATCTGTGTTGATGCCAAGGCGACAGCCTTGGCATCAGCCTCTGAGGGGGATGGTATGGATCTCATCAACTGGTACTATCAACGGAGAATGCTCAATGCCATGGTTCAGAACAAATGGACCGAGGCCGAACATTTCACCCGCAAGCTCATCCGTCACCGAGGTGCTTCGGTCGGGTTGGTCTACAACCTTGCCCTGATCACCCTGGGTTCAGGAAGAAAACAGGAAGCCTATGCACAGCTGCTCGAATCCGTGGAAACCTATGGGGAGAGCCTACGGTTGTGCCGGCTCCTTGGTGATATTGCCTACCTTGACGGAAAGCGGCAAGAATCCTTGCAGTGGTACGGGAAAGCGGAAGATGAAGCTCAGTCTCCAAAGGAACTTCACCTTATCCGCATGCGATTGAAGATTCTTTCAGACCCCGAATGGTATGAACGGGTACTTGGTATTCTTCCCTTGGTGGACCAAGCGCAACAAGCAATGGAAAAAGAGCCCAATCGTGCTTGGGACCTCTACCGCAAGGTTGTGCTTGAAGACCCCAGCCAAGTGGAGGCCCTCAATAATCTGGGCGTGCTTGAGCTG
>Ga0172378_10001137_pt1 | contig 24257 bp, 27 predicted proteins | sample GrowelOW332metaG_FD_119755 | JGI IMG/M metagenome (GOLD analysis project Ga0172378, IMG submission 119755) | Groundwater microbial communities from an aquifer near a municipal landfill in Southern Ontario, Canada - Pumphouse #3_1 metaG | ecosystem: Environmental > Aquatic > Deep subsurface >... | reverse complement strand
TCGCCGTCCGGGTCATCTTCCTTGCGCAAGTAGTTCCAGATGATAGCATCGCTCCTTCCGGACAAGTACAACTCCGGGCTCTTCAACGACAATTCTGGTGCAATCATAATGCCCATATCCTCGAAAATGGCTTCCATCCGGTTGTGGAAACTGGTTCCATTCTCCAAAACCATGATTTGTTCGCCTCGTTGGGGCGTGCCAATGTACCCAAGCATACTGAGGACAATGTCCCGGTCGCTCATGCCCAGACTGGAAGGGTAAAAGCGCAGGTTGTCCCGGCGTTCTTTACTTTTTTTCTGCGAGCGGTTATAGTTTTCCTGAGATAAATAGTTGAACACCATTCGGGAAAGACTGGGTTCGTCGTATTTTTCTCTAGGGTTTTGATAATCTTTTTCACTGAAACGTGGTTCTTTAGTCAAAGCTCTCTCTCCTTTCAACAAATCGTCTGTTTCTAGTATAATATAGTGAGGTGGAATTACAAGTGGTAGAAAAGAAAATGTGGCACGAAGAAGATGATACCCTCTATCAAGCTCTCAAAGCCGACAAAGCCGATTACATCGACTATGACATTGAAAATTTCAAGTTCGGCGATGAACCGAACAACGGCAAACTGCCAACAAGTCGTTTAGACCAAGGGCGGAACTGTCCGCGTTGCGCTGGGCGTCTACAACTGAAAGAAATCACCAAGAAAAACCTGAATGTCCATTTGTACTGCAAACATTGTGGTATCCAAGTCTTTGCGGAAGATATTGATTACGTCGACCCTGTATCGGATGCGCTATACACAACCATTCCGGATGACGTTTTCCTGCAATGGGATGAATACCGCATCAATAGAAGAAAAAAATAAGAGGCTCCCAATACGGGGCCTCTTATTTTATTGGAATGTAGCGTTCAGTTCTTCAATGTGCCAAGTTTCTTTTTCGATTTGGTCATTGAGTTCGAGAATTTTCTGTTTATAACCCAAGATTTCAATCCGGGTCGCTTCTTCGCTCAAAGCAGTTTCTTTCTGGTGATTTTCTCCTTGGGAAACGAGCGCGCCTTCCAGGGCTTCCACTTTCCATTCATACGCCTTTTGCGCTTCTAAGGAACGTCCACCTAGAAGAAGCAACCCCAAGAACAAAATCGCAATCAGAAAAGGTTGCGTCTTTTTTAGAAATTTCAATGGACAGTCTCCTTACATCAAATTATAAATCGGCCCGAGTACCAGAAAGAATACCAAGGTTTTTCGGCGAAACGGGGCGGGCCCCTCTTTTTCCGTCAGCATAAAGATGAACAGATTCTCATAATCCTTTTCCATCTGCATGCGTTTCAGGAAAGCATCCGTCTGCAGTGGGACTGTTGCGGTTTGCTTTTCAAGTGTTTGGTAATGCGTGTATTTGCTGGTAAAGGCTTCCAACACGCCAAGGAATTTCGAATAATTAATAAAGCCAAGGGACAAATGAACAAGCAATAAAAGGAATAAAGTAATTAAGATAGGAGTAATAACGGAACGCCTTCTTTCTTAAAAAATTGGTAAGTTTGGCATTTGCTGTTTTTGTGCAGTAATCTGTATTTCCTTCAAAATTTTATTCTGTCTGTTTCTAGCTTGCTCTTCGCGCCATTTTTGTTCCTGGCTTTTTCCATTGCCATAAGAGTACCATCCAGACATTCTGAAATTTCCGGTAGCTACATAGCTTGTGTTGCCCGTTACATAAACCGTCCCAGTTGAATACATGTGCGTACACCTGCCTTTCCTAGTCTTCCTGCGTTACCATTGTACTTTTCAAATGAGGGATGTATATAGGAGGCTTTGGTTTGGCTTCGAACCAATTGCGAAAAATAGCTTCCAAAACAGGAACGACGATAGCATTTCCGGCCAACTTGTACAACTGCGAATTGCTCAATCCGCTGTGTTTGGCAATCCAGAAATCTTCATCCGTGAACCCCATCACGCGCCAGCATTCCAAGGGTGTCAACTTGCGCACCAATCCATCTATTAGGATTTTGGGTTCGCGTTGTCCGCCACCCATAGTGGTCAGGGTGGGGCATAACCCTTCTACGCCATAAACTCGGCGCATGGTTTCGTACCACGTTTCCTGCAGGATAGTGCCTGCCAGGACAAGTGACGGTTCTTTTTTGTCCGCTTTGTTTTCGATGGTTTTGTATTGTGGGTTGCGCATAAACTTATCCTGGAATTCCATCGGCAAGAAATACTTCTCTTCCACCTGTTCTTCCAAGATATCGAATACGCTAAGCTCCAAAGGAATCGGTTCAGGGAAGTCATAGACGAAATCTTCATCCAGACTGCTGACCATATAGACGCGTTCTCGGTTTTGCGGGACGCCATAGTCTTTTGCGTTCAAAACTTTCCAGTAGGAGGTATATCCCAAACTGGTCAGGTAATCCACCCAAAGCTGAAAGCCGGGAAAGAATTTCTTGCCGACCAGATTCTTGACGTTCTCCATCAAAAGATACTGCGGGCGCTTGGCATCAATGACGCGTTTGCATTCCCACAACAAACTGCTGGAAGTGCCACTGCCCTGTTCGAATCCGCCCCGTCGGCCAGCCACCGAAATGGCCTGACAGGGAAAAGAATAAGTGAACAAGTCAATTTCCGGCAATTCATCGGTAGACAAGATGCTGATATCGCCGTAGTTCCTCGTTTCGCCGTGAATGGCATTACAGGCTTCAATGGCGTATTTGTCTATTTCAGATACGCCTACTGAAGTGTACTGAATGCCGGCGGCGTCCAAGCCCATGCGTTGTGTGCTGATTCCTGAGAAAGCTTCAAAAAGTTTCATAAAAGGTCCCCTTTAAATGTAGTATAAACTTATATTAAGTTTACCGTACAAAGGGGACCCGGGCAATGGCATGGGGGATACTTATTTTACAAGAGGTCGAGCATTTCGCGCATCAGTTCTTTTTCGTCATCCGTCCGCTCCACCAAGCCGTCGCTCAATTCCAATTTCTTAAGCAAGGTGCGTTGGACTTGTTCGTCGATGGTGCCGTTCGTAACCATGCTGACGATGTTGACCGAATCAAAGGTCGAATTGATACGGTGAATCCGGGCTGCGCGTTGGGCATTGACCGCCGGATTCCAAGAACTGTCGTAATGATAAAGGGTATCGGCAAAGGCGATGTTCCCAAATTTGTTACTGCACAATAAATTGTGAGGTTAGGTCATTTCTGCCTAACTCTCCGATTCTCATCGGATGTTCGGACTATATCTTGCTGTCATCGTACTTCTAGCCAGTTTTGGTAAATATCAAATTTTCTGCGAAGGTAAATGTGTGCATCTTCATACATCCAATCCATAAAAGTTTTGGAAATATATTTCCCGCCAAATGAAAAAACATGATTTTTCGTTTGAGGTTTGCGTATTTTTGCACGGGTACTGACTACATTGTCAATAATATGCGTTCTGAGTTGAGAAAGAAATTCTTCTCCCCCCAGAAATGTAATGGAGCTTGCATAAAGAATCGTTCCTTTTGTCTGATAAAAACCAAAGGAACCGTCTCCATCAAAATATCCCCTCACGAAATGAGACATCAATTCCGGACGAAGATTGGTTGGGAAAATTTCTTCACAAGATTTACGTGGCATTACACCATGAGACATTAGGTCTGAACATATTTTTTCCGAATTAATCCTTATCCTAGACTCTTCGTATTCTTTACTATTCAATTTGGAAACTGATTGTTCTACCACACCGGTATAATCAATTTGTTTCTTGAACAGTTCCAAATGGGAATGGTCTTTTCTGGAAAGAATAATGCTCAATCGGTTTGGTTGTGTTCTGACCAATCCTGATTCCTTCTGTCTATAAGAAGCAATCAAGCATCCATCAGCTAAGATAAATCCTAACCAATAGGCTTTTTCCTCGGAATCGATAACTTCAAAAAAGTTTTCATTCATTTCATAGGTATTCATTCCCGAATAACGAACTTCTTGTCGCGTATCTATTCCGTATTTTCTCATCCATCGCCTAATGGAATCTTCACTGGAATGAGAAAGTTCTGCCATCTCGCAAAGTTTCTTGTCTTCTTGTAGGTGCATTTTTTCCAACCAGTCTTTGTTTTGGTAATTGCGTACCAATGCATATTTCTTTACCTTCGTTTGCACACAATTTCCGGAACATCCATATATTTTTCCAATATCGGATAAATACATATTCTGTTCCGAGAAATAATGGCGCAAATCTTCTTTTGATATAAATACTTCTTCTGGCATACTGTTGACAACTCCCACGCCCCTTATTTCCGTTGCCGGTAATTAAGGTCTACTTTTTTCTTTCATTATAGCATAGGAAAGAAAATTTTGATAGTCTCTGAACGCTCCTCTCTCTCACGAAAGAGGCATCGCTGCTGATTGCCCATTGTCGCATCTTTCTGTTTTTTGAACCTTCACGATTGTCCTTACGGACTGCGTTGTAGTACAGAAAGTTTTAGGGGTTTCCAGCAATTCGTGGAATACGGGCAAAACATTTACCCGGCATTGCCGGCATCCGACATCAGCATGATTTGCCGTTGCGGGTTCTGTTCGAAATCATCCATCTGCTCCTGCCTGGTCTTCATTGGTACGGCCCCATATATCATGTAGGGTTCCTGGTCGAATTCGCGCAAGATGCGTTCCTTCATCAACTGCAACATTTGCGTGTACTGACTGAAGATGACAATCTTAGACCCGCGTTCTATGATAGGCGTCATGGATTCCATTAGTTCGTCCAATTTCGGGCTTGTCCGGCATTCCCGTATCAAAGGCATGTACTTCTTCGCCATTTTGGATTTGCCCTGTGCGAGCAACAAGGGGTGCCCAGAGACGGCTTGCATCATATACATGTAGCCGAGGATTTGGTCTTCGGCTTCGGTCTTGGCGCCTTTACGGGCGTCCTCATCCGACTGCATCTGATAAAAATCCTGTATCTCCATTTGCAACAACTTGAAGTCTTCTTGGATGGCATCATACAGCGTCTTTTGAGGCTTGGTCATATCGGCATAGACGGTCGAGTAAATCATGTCCGGCAAATCGGGTGCCACTTCTGTCTTCAAACGACGCAACATCTTCTGGGAAATTTTATCGCGGATGGTATCCAAATTCTTGTAGCCCAACGGCACATATTTGCGCCCGAACTTTTCGCCCATGACGACATGTTCCTTTGTGAAGGCCGTCACTTTGCCCAAGGCATTGGGGTCAATCCAACTCATGAGCGCATAGATTTCATCCGGCCGGTTCTGCATCGGCGTTCCGGTCAAGGCGAAGCGGTATTCCGGTTGCAGTTGGATAATCGCTTGGTACAATTGTGTTTTCCGATTGCGCAAGCGGTGGCCTTCGTCCAAGATGACACAATCGAAATCCATCGCTTTGATGGATTCGATATCCCCACGGACGGTTTCGTACCCGGCAATGCAGAAAGGGATGTCACTCATGGCAAAAGTCGCGTATTGCTTCTTGCGCTTTGCTGCTGTCCCATCAATGACGAGGGCTTTGTAGTCAGTGAATTTGGCAATTTCGTTTTCCCATTGGTATTTCAAGGAGGCAGGCGGGACAACCAAAATCTTCTTAGCCAAGCCTTCTTGGAGCAACTCATTAGTGGCGCCTATCGCTTGGATGGTTTTACCCAATCCCATTTCATCACCAATAATGCCTCTTTTTATAGAAACCAAAAAATCAATACCAATACTTTGAAAAGGATAAGGCGTACCTTTTATTCTCTCCAAATGTTTGGCTTCATAGGTGATTTCCGGCAGATGGGATACTTCCCCGCCGGTGATGCTTCCGACCGTTTGTGTCATGGTCGTGATGAACCCGAACTCTTTCAGGAACGACGTGATGTATTTCCTGGGGATGATATGGGTATAATCATCCGGCTGGACCGCTTCCGGTATCCCGCTCATGTACTGCATGTATTTAGAATAGGCTTGAGGCGAATTCTTGCCGTTGCCTTTGATTTCCAAGGCATTCCATTTTGGGATGTACTTCAAACTAAAAGGCATCCTGCACCTCCTTTTTTAATATTAAAATACTACTCCCTAGCTTCTTTTTCCAGTTCATCAATATTTTGCTGTAGATATTTAGAAACATTTTGATAACCTTTGGTACTGCTTTCTTCCGAAAAGCCTCTGAATTTGACCCTGGCCGGATAAGCCCTAACGATTTCATCATTAAGCACGTCGACGACGATAGCCCAGCCGAAAACATGAAGGGTTTGGTTAATAAACCAGAGCAAGCCGGATTCGCGAAACTCTTTCCATTCTTTTTCGTTTACCATAAAAATATCATTCTCCTTTTGACAGGAATGGGTCAAACTTTCCATTCGTTTCAATCCATTGTCCTGTGCGTATTTTTTCATAAATGAACGGCAAAGCACAACATTGTGGCTTCTCAACGCCCGGCAATTGCAAGATGTAAAGCACGTGGCAATTCATTGGGTCCTTCAGGATGTTTTCATAATCATGACCCGGAAAGAAGTCCGAATAAATAACAACAGGGACCGTTTTATCGGTCCCCTTGAAGGTTTGCACAATGGAAAGCGTCTTGAGTTCTTTCATCATGAAGTACAAGGCAGCGTCCCGTTTCAGGCTGACAGGCAAGCCATGGTGGATTTCCGGCGCTTCATTGGATTGTTTGAACTCTAACTGGTCTTGTCTGTAATATTCAAGTCTTGCTTGTCGCGCTGTCTGCAGGCTAGTCCAAAATATTTTTAAAAACTCCCACATGGTTATCCTTCTTTCTGCTTGAACGCCTTAAACCCTTCCACCATTTTCATGCTTTCTGGGAATAACTGTTCGAACAAACCAAGATACCAGAACATCTTATCGATGTCTTCTTGACCGTTCTTCTTCGAGGCGCGTGAGCTGTATTTGTGTACATTGAAAAGCAAAGCGCCTTTCACAAAGTCTGGTCTATCATGGTAATGCAAGAGGAACATCTCCATCGTTTCGATGGGTTGGTCTTCGTAATGGGATGGATGCTTCACCATATCCAAGTCAGGCTTCTGTTCTTGGGTCGGCAATTTGTCGAACTTCCATTTCTTGATTTCAGCTTCCGGCGGATACCATTCCAAAGTCATCGTGTTGCCTTTTTTCAAGTAAGGATTGAAATCCAGAATGCCTTCATCGAAATTGATTGATGAACCACTAACAGGTGGCGTCCACAATTTTCCGATGGAAAGTTTATCCGCATCGATGGTTCCGGTTATGATGCCACCCGTTTCGGTTTCCGGGAATGGCAAATTCTTTTCGGTTTCTTCATCGGATTCAGGGGCTTCCATCTTCTCCGAGAGGAAAGCGACGTGATGTTTGGTACCTTCCCACATTTCGAATTCCGGACAGCGAATGGAATAAACTAAGGTCTTCAGATTAATGTCATCGGCAAACGCATCTTCATCGGACTGGCTTTTGAATGATGAATAGTAATTCTCACTGAATTCCAATTCAAAATCAACGAAGAAAGTGACGGAATCTTTTTTGTTCGATTCTTCTCTGGAAATATAAATATCCCCCATCGAGACATCGAATCCGTCTATTGTTTGCAGGTTCGGCACAATGTGTGGCTCCGCCAAGAAAAACGGGCTTGGCACGAATGGTGGTTCGGTCAAATCAAACGTGACAGCCATACGGTAACTACGGCCAAGCGTCAAATCCAAAGGAGAAATTGCTCCTTGGAAGAATGAGCCATTCCGGGGAGAAAGTATCTTCTTGTGCTCTTCGCCATTTTTGAATAATTCTTTCCATGTTACCATATGTTAGCCTCCGATTGTTTGCTCTGCCAAAGCTTTGGCGGCAAGTTTCTTTTCTAGTTTAATGCGATTCTTTTCGTGTGCGACTTCGGCCGCTTTTTCGCTCGCTGCTTCGACTTCTTTCTCCGCCATCTTGAAGGCTTCGATTTCTTCCGGAGACATTTCGTCAGCTTCGACTTTTACGCCACGAATTTTCTCTTCCAGTTCGACGAACAGAGCCGGGTAACGACGAATCATTTCTATCATCTTTTCGCGTCCTTGCGATTTGATGTCTTCTCCGCCGAAATTGCGCAACTCGCCATTGTCATCGGAATAACTGAACCAAGCGCCACTTTGACGAATAAGTTCCGCTTTTAAGGCGATTTGGAATAATTCATCGGCTCGGTCAACGCCTTCGCCATAAATTAAGTTCACGGTTGCTTCACGGAAAGGAGCAGCAATCTTGTTCTTCGTTATCTTTATTTTCAATTGATGCAGATAGTTATTACCCTACGGCTTTTTATCCGTAGCTCTGGAGGTTTCCCTCATTTTCATCGGTTGGTCAATACAACCCAGCTTAGCATACATTTTTACCCATATTGCTCTTAGGGGGTAGCGAAGACTCGTGGGAACATTTTTGCTTTCATAATGCTCAGTTCCTATGCGTTACACAGACTTGCGATACAAGCCCGCTCGGTATTAGCATGCAAAAGCCTTCACCGAATTTCCTCGCTCATCATAACCCAGATTTACTATTTCTGGGAGACGGCCAACAGTTGTTGCAATACTTCATTTTTATTTTCTTTAAAATCCTTTTCCCAGATGACTAGGGTCGAATATCCCTTCTCTTTCGCAAAAGACAATTTTTCGATATCCTTTTTCATAGTATACATTTGATACTTATTAATTGCACCATTACAGTAAACTTCTGGATTACAATGGTAATAATCGCCATTGAATTCAATTAGTGTATTGTTGATTTTGAAATCGTAATGGTAATTACCCAACGAGAACTGCGTTTCGAAGGAAACAAACTGTTCTGTTAAAAAATTGGAAATTTCTATTTCCTGATTGCTTTGAAAATGGGGGCGAAAAAGATTAAGTGACAATCTTTTATGCTTGACGGATTTACTTGTCCGTTCTAAAACAGTGCCCATTTCGTAATCACTAAAATTAAGATAATTTTTTGTTACGAAATCCAATTCTTCTTGACTCCATTTTTTCTTTGGCAACAATTTTCTAACGCCAGATTGTTTTGGTTCGGAAGATACAAGAAATGTTTCTTTTTCCCTTAAAAGGTTCAATTCCATTCTTTTTGCAAAAATTGCTGATTCGGAATGGCTTGTCATTTGAGACAACTCTGAATCGTTACAATGACACCAATTATCTATAAGGAATTGTGTATTTTCACCGTTCCATAAGTGATAACCATTCAAACCGTTTTTTCTCAGATAATAATCTACTCTGCCTTTACGGTACCCTAAATGGTTTGCTATTTCAGCATGGGTCATATTTTTGTAATTTTCCAAAATGAATAGATGGTCTTCGTCGGTTAATTTTCTTGTGTCTACCGGTGTCTGTATTTTCGTTCCATTCAAGTTCAGACATCTTAACTGATAAGAAAGATTTGCTTTGGTCATTGAAAGCTCCTGAGCTAAATCTTCATACTTCATTGTCAGATAGTTGTTCTTAATGAATTCAATTTGTTCTACAGACAACGAAACTGGCTTTTTTGTTCCTTCTATCCCATTTCTTTTGAGATAATAAACAATATTGTATCGTTTGCATCCAATTAGTTCGGCAATTTCTGCGTATTCCATATGCAAGTAATTGTCCAAAATAAATTGTTCATGTTCTTCTGAAAATAGTTTTTTAAGTTTTGTTTTCTTCATAATGACACATCCTTTGTTAGGTTAATTTTACCTTAACGATTGGACGGGTAGAAGTCAAACTTAATAAAAACAAAATACTGTTAAACTGCCATTCGACCTACAATGTCGTTACCGTCTTTGATACGGTCACCGGCACGTACAGACATACGGATAGTGGAATAGAATTTCAATGCGCGTCCGCCGGGGGTTGTTTCTGGTGTACCGAATGGGCTGAAACCACCAATTTTATCGCGAATTTGATTGATAAAAATGATAGTGACTTTGTTTTGGAAAGCTGGGCCCGTCAGTTTCTGGCAAACACGGGACATGAAACGAGCAACTGTTCCAATCTCCTGCTGTTCAAAGCTGGCCACATTGATGGAGTTAGGAACCAAACTGGGAACGGAATCGACAGCGGCCATGCAGATTTCGCCGGAACGTGTATAGGCATCTAGGATATCCATCGCTTCCTCGGCTGTTTCCGGATTGACATATATCAATTCTTCTAAATCAATACCGTATTCTTCTGCCAGTTTAAAGTCAAAAGCATGTTCTGCATCGACAAAGACGCAAGCTTTTTTCTGGTAACTAGGGTCGGCAATTTCTTTCATGGCTTCTTCTTTTTGACGCGCCGCAATAATCAGCATAACGGTTGTGGTTTTACCCGCTGATTCTGGTCCATAGATTTCTACAAATCGGCCTTCTGGCAAACCAGAACGACTGTTGGCGCCAATGGCCAAATCCAACATTAAAGTCCCGGTGGAGTGGGTAATGATGTCACGGTCGGTTCTGTCGATGGCGACTGCCACCATTTCCTTGCCGTATTTCTTTTGAATCTTTGCTGTCAATTGTGCTAAATTTTTGTTTAAAGCCAATGCGATTCCTCCTTAGTTGCCGTCTTCACAAGCTTGATGGCTTTCAGGACATCTTCGCTGTAGAAGATAGTGTCTACATCTTTTTCTGTAACTGCTTTTTTGTTGCGTCCTAGCCAAACATTTTCTCTTTCGGCCAAATCAGACAAAAAAGAGACATTCGCCTCTTCTTTGCTGAACATAGACAGAAGATTGTGCACTTCCTCTGACACAATCTTCTTGGCTTGTTCTTCTGAATTAGTTTTCTTTAGCTCTTCATAATAATGAAAGACATGTTGGACTAAACTTTGACGCAATTCCTTACGGATATGTGCGGTTTCGCTCATCTGTTACTCCCCTTATATTGTTAAATTTTTTACATTAGAAGGGCAAATCGTCCTCATCAATGAATCCGTTAAAGTTATTGGCTTGGAACGGGTCAGCGACAGGTTGTTGTTGCTGTTGTTGTTGCTGTTGTGCGGGAGGGGCTTGGTTATAATAATTACTTTTTTGCTGCTGTTGTCCATACTGCTGATTTTGCTGTGGCGCTGGTTGTTGTCTTTGTTGCGTTTGTGCTTGTCCTTGCCCTTGAGGATTAGAGTCTAGGAAATTAATATGGTTGACAACAAAATTCATGCCGTAGTTTTTAACTTTTGTTCCATTGATATCGCGCTCAGTATCATTGTTTTGGAAACGACCTTCTGCTAGAATCAAACGCCCTTTCCCATTAGAAAGATAATCTTTCATCAATTTTGCTGTTCTTTGGAAGGCGATGCAGTCATAGAAAGATGTTTTATCTTTCCCTTCGCTGACAGCCATTGTGAATAAGGCCATCTCGTCTCCTTGGTTGCCATAGGCTCTAAATATTGGGTCTTTTGTCAGTCTTCCGACTGCAACTGTTTTGCTGTACATCTTATTACTCCCTTTCTTGTCCCTTAATGGGTAATCTAATTATACCATAGCGCCTCTCTGTCGTAAGGGGTAAATTCATTTTCTTTCCTTACTAAAAGGAACTCGGCCAGGGCCCTCCGCGCCAGAAAATCTCTGGCGCCTCAATGGATTTCCGGCAACACCGGTGGCTCTTGCGTGTAATCGCAATATTCGCAGTAAATAAGGTTGTGTACCTTGTCAAACAACAAAAAATCGTTTGGAAACGCCTGGCGGCAAGCGTTATTTTCGCAAGTATACGAATGTAGATTTTTGTTTCTTTGGACGCTTAAAAATCGTTCTGCATATGTTTCGATAGGATTTCCTCCTCAAAAGAAAAACCCCAACGAAGGGGTTTAGTTTTTAATAGTCATAATCTGCATCGGTCATCTCTTCGACATCCGACAATAAATATCCATTGCCGACTTGTGAAAAGAAATCATGGTTACTGGTCGTTGTCGACAATCCATTCAGGACAATGGGGTCGACATCCGCTATTGTTTCTTCGAATAAGGGGTCTATGCCTAAATTCATCAACGCTTTGTTTGCATTGTACTTCAAGAATGTTTTGACATTTTCGGTCCAGCCGACAGCGTCATACAATTCTGCGGTGTATTTGGATTCATTTTTATACAAGTCCATCAATAAGGCATAAACCCAATCGGTCAATTCGGCTTGTTCTTCGGCGTTGAGTTTTTGCATGCCGACACGGAACTTATGCCCGATGAAAGAGCCATGGACGCTTTCATCTCGGATAATCAACCGGATGATTTCCGCTACGTTGACCATTTTTCCGTTGCCCATATACCAAAGCGGTGCATAGAAACCGGAATAAAAAAGGAATGTTTCCAACAGGACGCTGGCTGCCTTCTTCTGCAAAGGCGTACCTGTTTGATAAACGTGACGAATCGTATGGGCCTTGTATTGCAAATATTCATTCGTGTCTGCCCATTCGAAAACGTCGGTGATTTCTTTGGGTGAACACAAAGTACTAAAAATGGTCGAATAACTTTTAGCATGGACATGTTCCATAAATTGGATATTCGCCAAAACTGCAATCTCATGTTGGGAAGTAGCATCGCCCATAATGGCCGCATTGCCGTCTTCCCCTTGCAAGGTATCCAGCAGGGTCAGCCCGCCGAATACTTTGTTGTAAAGTGTTTTTTCTTTGTCGGAAAGAGTGGCCCAATCCGATATGTCATTGGATGGCACCATCCGGGAATCCAACCAGAACTGGCTGGTCAGTTTCTCGAACGTCAATTTGTCCACCATGTCTTCAATGTTGTTCCAGTTGATGGCCTTGAATGGAATGTGTTGCTGGTTGTCTTTTTCGTTTAATCTCATCGTTTCCGTCCCCCTATATGCTGCATGATGCGCATTCGTTTACTGAACCAACTTCGCCATCATCAGTAAAGGTGCGGACGTAGTACAACGATTTGATGCCTTTTGTCCAAGCGTAGTTGCGAAAATGGTTCAAGTCCCGCGTCGTTTTCTTGGTTGGGTAATTCGAATCGGTCTTCCATTCGTACATGCCTGGCAAAAATTCGGAACGCGTAAACAGCGTCAAGCTCATGCCTTGGTCGATATGCTTTTGGGCGGCGGCATAGACATCGATAATGCGACGCTGGTCGATATCGTAAGCGGAAGTGTAGTAGGGAATCGTTGCTTCGGATAAGTAAGGCGCTGGAGAATACACTTTTCCGCGCGAGCCTTCGGTGCGTTCTTCGATTTTTTGAATCAAAGGATGCAGGCTAGCGCTCGCTTCGTTTACGTAGCTGATAGAGCCCGTCGGAGCAATGGCTTGTCTATATGCGTTCCTTAAGCCATATGCTTGAATGGATATATTTAGCGTGCCCCAATCCTCTAAAGTCGGAACGAAAATGTTGTCAAACAAAGCTTTGTTCTTTTCGGAAACGAGTGTCTCTTTTGTCAGAATGCCAGGCAGGTATTTTTCAAAATAAGTACCGTCTGCATATTCCGATTTTTCGAATTCATAAAAACTGCCCTTTTCAACAGCCAATTCATTGCTCGCCACCAACGTCCAGTAGTTCAATAACAGGAAGTACACGTCCGTAAACTCGATGGATTCCGGTGACCCATAATGCATCTGATTGTTGGCTAAGAAGCCATGCAGATTCATCGCACCCAAACCGACTGCGTGGTACTTAGTATTCCCACTATTGATGGTCGGAACTGTTCGTGTGCTTGTTTTTTCGCTAACTACGGATAATGCTTTCAAAGCTGTTTTGACGGAAAGTCCAAAATCAGGAGAGGCCATCATGTTCGCAATATTTGTGGAGCCTAAGTTGCAAACAACGTCCGTACCCAAAGTGTCATAACCTTGTTCTTCGTTGATGTCCGAAGGGGTCATAACCTGCAGGATTTCCGAACACAAGTTGCTCATGATGATTTTTCCGTAAACAGGATTCGTTGCATTCACCGTGTCAATATTTATGATATACGGATAACCGGATTCGTTCTGTAGATTGGAGATTTCCGTTTCTAATTCCCTGGCGTTTACTTTGGACTTGCGGATTTCCGGATTGTTGACCAGATTTTCGTATTCCGCGGTGATATCGACATAGGAGAACGGTTTGCCGTAGATGCGTTCCACATCATAAGGGCTGAACAGATACATCGGTTGATTGGTTTTGATGAGTTCATAGAACTTATCCGGTACGACCAGTCCTAATGACAAGGTCTTAATTCGAACTTTTTCGTCGGCATTCTCTTTGCGGGTAGCCAAGAAGTCGACGATGTCCGGATGGAAGACGCTCAGATAGACGACGCCGGAGCCGTTACGTTGGCCCAATTGGTTTGCGTAGCTGAAACTGTCTTCGAACATCTTCATGACAGGAACGACACCGCCAGCCGCGTTCTCGATTTTCTTAATCGGGTCACTCTTCGCACGCAGATTTGACAAGTTGATGCCAACACCCCCGCCGATTTTCGACAATTGCAAGGAGCTGTTGATGCTCCGGCCGATACTGTTCATGTTGTCTTCCAAGGAAATCTTGTAACAGCTCGCCAATTCGCCTCGGCGCTTGCGTCCGGCGTTCATAAAGGTCGGCGTCGCCGGCTGAAAGCGTTGGGTAATCAATTCCTCTGCCAACGCTAAGGCAAAGGATTCGTTCCCTTCGGCCAAGTACAAAGCATTAAAGGCAATCCGGTCTTCGTATCTTTCCAGGATGCGTTCTTTGTCGTTGGTTTTTAGCGCGTATTGCTGATAGAACTTATAGGCGCCCATGAACGATTTAAAGCGGAACTTCTTGTCGTAAACGGTACGGAACAGTTTTTTGATAAACTCAAAAGAATATTGTTCCAAGAAAGGACGCTCGATGAAATCATTGTCCATCAAGTAATCGAGTTTTTCTTCTAAGTCATGGAAGAAAACGGTATTCGGATTGACGTACTCCAAGAAATAAGCCCGGACAGCTTCTTTGTCTTTTGCTAGTTGGATGCTTCCGTTTTTCGGAATGTTTAATTCATTGTTCAATTCGAAATAAGTTGGTTTTTCAACCTTTGCAGTCAATGTCGGAGATTGCATGTATTTGCCCCTTTATGTGTGTGATGTCTCTGTTTGTTCCGAAATATTCGAAAGCCCCTAAGATGGGGACTCCGAAATCTCTGGCTAAATCTTTAGCCGTAAAAACATACAGGCTGTCGAAATTGAGGTTGCCGCTACCGACAACTCCTTTGCAGAACGATTGGTTGTCTGCGGTTTCCATGAAATCCCAAAGAATATCCGTTACTCCTTTATCATAGGAAGGGACAATCAAGACGAATGGTTCCTGGACTTCAAGGAATGGATTGGTATTGGAAAGTTCCGTCGCAGGCATGTCCAGTTTGGAAACAAAGCGACGGACATTTCCTGTTAGTGAGAAAAAGATAATTCTCATGTCTAACCGAAAAGTTCTTCCAATTTGGCTGGTTGATGACCAGAAAGAACTTCATTCTCCATTACAATAATTGGCATAGCAGAAAAGCCAGTTGCTTTCGCTTCAGCCATATACTCATCGTTATCTTCTACGTTCCGTTCTTCAAATGCTACTTCGAATGCATTTAAAAGCATTTTGGTGCGTTTGCATGCGGAACAATTGGTTTTGCTATATACAAGAATTGCCATTTCATTTTCCTCCGTATGTTCTTATTTATTCGTGCTGTGTGCATAGTTGCTACTTGATTGAAGAAGCATAAGCAAAAACCAGAATAAACCGTTCAATGGATAAGTCGTGTCGAACATTTCCATAAACGGAAGATTCATGACATCAGCTAGCCAAAACATGTCTACAAGAATAGTCAATTTGCTTCCTCCCAAAGGGTCAATTTTTCCAATCTAACGCTTTTGTGCACGTCGATGATTCGTTGGTTAGAACTGCCTCGGAATCGCAACGAGAGGTCTTTTTTGGATAAATCAAACCTACCGTCAACAAGTATGTTTACCATTCCAAGTAATTCCAACTTGTCATCCGATTCCAATAACAGTTCCTCCCAAGTATACCCTGTCCAGCACCAAATGTCTTTGGTTTGTCCGAATTCCGCACGAATACGTTTAACTAATGGAATCAGCAAGTTTGTGGCAAGGAAGGGTTCTCCTCCGAGCAACGTCAAGCCCTGTACGTAAGGCTGGCGCAGGTCGGAAAGTATTCTTTCTTCCAACTCATCGGTATATGGAGTTCCATAAGAAAAATTTTGTGCAACTTTGTTAAAGCAGCCTTCGCAGGCAAACAGGCATCCGCTGACATAAAGACTGTTGCGGACACCTTCTCCGTCTACGAAATTAAAAGGCTTGTAATCTGCTACATAGCCCCTATTTAGTTCGTTTGCCAACCATTCCTTTGGTTTGGGATTGTTCATATGAATGCCCCTTTTTTGCCGAGGAATTCGGAAGTTAGTCCAACCATCAAACGTTCGACAGCTGCTTCGTCTGGATTTTTTGGGAGAACACTTTGTGCGTAAGCCAATTGAAAACGGTCTTCATGTTCTTCTAAGAATCCGATAACCTCTTCTTTTGTGTATTTGCCAAGACGAACTTCTTTTAGCCAATCCGCATTTTTGCTATAGGTGGACATCGTTCCCGTTTCGAAACAATCAATTCCTACTTGGTATAGACGCAAAGCATGCATGGCAAATTTTGTGTCGTAGCCGTGAGCTTTCATTAAGTCATGTCTAGAACCTTGCCCGTTCATCATTTTCAAGGTTTGTTGTTTTGCGTAACCGCCCATACTGTTTTTGATACGGTTGCTCAAAAACAGATTGCGATTCAATAACAGCATCTTTCCTTCGTTTGTTGAACTAACAACGTCTTCTTCCCGAACGAAAAGCATTTCGAGGATGCTAGGGTTTCCTTTTAGTGCGCTTTCGGCAAACTTCTTCAAGGAGTAGATGGTTAAGTCTACATCCTCTTTGGTGTTTGGCCGATGCGTGTCGATAGATTGATAACTCTTAAAATTTTTTAATCCGAAGAAGTATTCAACGGGTGGGATGCAGACACCTTTCAAATCAGTATCGGATGTTTCGATATCTGTTCCGTAGGCTTTGCTTCCCGTTTGGACTTCCAAGATGGTGTGTTCTTTTAACCATGGATGCATATTGTCACCTCATTTTATTCTGATTGTGTCATGTGTTTGACTCGGGCGGAGATTTCTTTGTGTCGACCATTGGCCATCGGTCGTTTTTGGGGGTTGCCTAAATCGTTTATACCGTCCCTTTCGGGATATTTTTACGGACTAGACTATACCTTCGATTGAAGAATGATTCTGCATTTCTTCTGCAAAATATCGAGCTCGATTGGAAAATACCTCAAGAACGCTTTTAGGATAATCGGATTGTCTTTTTTTGTAAGTCCGACATCTTTTCTTTTGATGCCATAAACAGAAGCGTCTATTCCGAAAACTTCTTTCCATTTGGAAACAAGCAATTCTCTTTCGGAATCAGACCAATTTGAAACACAAACGCAAAATCGTCCTTCTTTTCCTGAAGGAGCGAACCAACCGTCATCAAGAAGATGAATTAACAATCCAAGTTCATCCAATTCGGATATCGCTTTGGTTTTGTCATAGTCAAGATAAGGAGTTAGTGATGGAGTTGTTAGCGTTGTAAATTCTACCGCATCAACAAATCTATTGTTGGCATTCTTTGGATAAATGACTGTTTTGCTTGTAAGGTCACCAAGATTTTCAAATTTCCATTCGAGGTAATCTTTTTCACCCAAAGCATGACACTCAGAATAGATGGCATTTTTTTGTCCATTTTTTTTGAACCTGCCATCTCCAAGGAATCCTCCTAAAAGAATTTGGTGTATCGTGTTTGTGATTTCAACTTGCTGGTTCTGTTTTTGCTGTCGTCCATTTCTTCTGGCGACTTCGTATACTTGGTCCAATGTGCATCCGAAATCTTGTGCAATTTCCTTTGCTGCTTTGGTGCCGTATACTTTCAAAATCTGTTCTTGTGTTTGTAAGTCCAATTTCTTCGCTTTCATTCTTTAACCCCCGCTATTATAGTCGTTGAACGTCTTTCTTAAAATAATTGTAAGCTATATTTAACTAAATAGCCACTATATCTTTTAAGAAATTTCGCTGCGGATTTTCCAATTTTTTCCTTTTTTACCGTACCCAGGTAGTTACTCTGGCCGCGTGCTACATCACTGTGCACGTTTGGTAGGAAAAACTCTCAGGAGGTTCCCGTCAGTTTAAGCGGTTTAACGTGAGCCTTAATTTGACCCACAAGTTCTCTTTACTACGTCGCATGTTTCAGGGTTCTGATTGCCGCATTCCGGGCATTGGAATCCGCGTTCGGTCGGATTGAAGTCTCCTTCGAAACCGCACTCCAGGCAGTGGTCAATCGGTGTGTTTGTTCCCAGATAGCCGACGCGGTCATAGGCATAATCCCAGACTGTTTCCAAGGCTTTAGGGTTTTGTTGTAGTTTTGGATATTCGCAGTAATGGATGAATCCGCCACTGGTGAATTTCGGATAGTCCATTTCGAAATCCAACTTCTCGAAAGGTGTCGGTTTCTTGCGGACATCATAATGGTAACTGTTTGTATAGTAGCCTTTTTCCGTGATGTTCGGGATGGAACCAAAGATTTCTTTGTCCATTTTGCAGAAGCGGTCCGTCAGGCTTTCGGATGGCGTTGCATAGACGCTGAAGTGATACCCGTAGGTATTGCCCCAGATGTCGCAATAGCCTTTCATCAGCTGAAGGATGTCTACGGTGAATTGTTTGGCTTCAGGGTCAGATTCCCAATCGGCTCCGAAGAAGACTGTGCCGACTTCGTACAGACCGATATAACCCATGGAGATGGTTGCGCGTTTGTTTTTGAACAGTTCATCGACAGAATCTTCTGTTTTCAACTTGCTTCCCCAGGCGCCGTTCATATATAGAATCGGAGCGTTTTCCGGCTTGGCTTCTTTCGTGCGGTTCAAGCGATAAACTAAAGCTTCTTTGACGAGAGCCAAACGTTCTTCCAACAGGCTCCAGAAAATGGTTCTATTCCCACCGGATTCCAAAGCGATACGTGGCAAGTTTAAGGTCACAACGCCCAGATTCATCCGGCCGGAGTTCACTTCCCTGCCATTTTCGTCTTGCCAACCTTGCAAGAAGGAGCGGCAACCCATTGGTGCTTTGAAACTACCGGTCAATTCGATTAGCTTGTCGTACATCAACACATCCGTGTTATTCCTGCTTTTCAAACAGGCACTGACTATATCATAACCATATCTCTTGTGGAGACTTAGGTTTGTGGCGCTACGGCGTGTGCTTAAACCACGCCTCTTAGTATTCACAATGAATACAATTTAGTCGATAGACCTTTTTATTGATAATTGATTTTCCATACCCCTTTATAGGGTATTTCTTTTTTCAAACAGGAATGAATAGCGCTCAAGGAACGAAAAATGTCTGAATTGTCCGAAACTAAAGAGCCAAGACTGTTCGAGAAAATTTTTTCTCCAGTTAAGATGTCTTCAGCAACAATGGGTTTTACGTTAGGTTTATTTTGAAGGTTTTCCCTCATGGTAATCCATCGTACATTGTCTTTTTGATAAGGCAGATTTCCATCCACCCTATCAATGCTTACGGTTCTCTTGTCTTCAGTTTTCAGCCAAAGGGATTTGAAAGAGTTGTAATTATCGATGTGAAATTCCGGATAATCGATAAAATTCCATTTTCCTTTATACCGCTCATAATCTTTAGAATTAGGATTGCAGCATCTTTCTTTTGCATGCCTAAATGTGGAAGCAAATCTTTCTTTTGCAACGACACCCAATTCTTCTGAGATTATTTTCTGGAAATAAACACTGCAAGATTTGTTGTGAATGTTTTCAGTTTTTGGAACGGCGCGTTTTGTGGTGTATGTTTTTATGGCACCACAAGACGGACATTTTATTTCTATTTTCTCCATAATATAACCATCCCTTTAAAGTTATTTGATGGGATAATTATATCAGATATCATTCGTTTTATCAATCTGTCAATAAACTTGGCACGGGATTAGCATAACAATCTGTCTTAGCTTTCCCCGTTAGCAACGCATTATTTTTTTGTTTATTGCGTCACACCCCAGATGCGCTGGGTTCACCACATTTTCTGTAAAAGTTTCCTATTTACAGCCCCAATGTTTCTTTAGGGTACATCCGTTTCGTCGAGCATTCCAACGCCAATTGTTTGATGTCGTAGTTGGGGTCGCCTTCTTCTAAGTTTAGGCCACGTTTGAGGCTAAAAACCAATTTCGGGAAGATGGCTGTGCGTCTTTCCTTGCCCAATCCTTTGATGCGCACTTGCAGAACTGCTTTTTGGATTTCGCGTGCAAACCAGTTGTCTCCCAATCCGAAACCGAAAGTAACGAACGGGGTCTGTCCATTGGAAGTGTAAAGCGTATTAACTTCGTATTCCAAGCTCTGCATTGCATCGTAAATGTCCTTGCGGGTTTTTTCGATTACGTATTCTTCTTGTTTCTTCTCGCCTTGAACCCATTCCATAGCATCTTCGTAATGCTTGTCCCAGTTCATGCGTGCGTACTGTGTCAGCAATTCATCGACACGGTCAGCAGATGTTCCGCCGTATTGACTGGAAGCCACGTTGGCGATGATTTGGGCCATCTGAGCGGCAGCTGTATTGATGGAGCGAGGTTTTTCCACTTCGGCGTTGCCGATACTGAAACCATTTTCAAACATATATTCGAAATCAACCAAGCAACAATTGCTCATAGGAGCATAGGGTTGGTAATCTAAATCGTGGTAGTGGATGTCGCCTTTTTCGTGGGCGTTTGCCACATGGGGAGGAAGCATTTTGAGGCCGATGACTTTGGCGGCGATGCCCGCTGTCAAATCACGTTGGGTGTTGAATACTTTTGAATCTTTGTTGGCATTTTCATGGATGACGCTTTCGTCGCGTTCCACTAATTTCTGCAACTGTTTCTCCATATCCGATTTCTGAATGCGTTGGATGGATTTCTCTGTCTTATAGGAAATATAATTTGCGGACACTTCATTATAAGGTGATTGCAACAACTCATAAATAACCAAATCTTGAATTTCTTCAATTGATATGACGCCCAATTCCATTTCTTCTATTTCTGAAGATATATTTCCAACAATAGAAGCAATGGTATTTCCCAAATTCTCCCTGGGGAACACCTCAAGAAAAGCTTTTTGTATTGCGGCATAAATTTTGTCTTCATTGTAAGAAACAGCTCGGCCATCTCTTTTTATTACTTGCACATTCATATGGACATCTTCCTTCCTGGTAGCTAGTTGTCCTTTTTGAGGACGATATATCCACTATATATTGTATCAAGTCTGGATACAAGCACAAAATGTGCTTATTTTGAAAATAAAATGCTTGACTAAATAAGGATATTGTAGGCCAGAGGAGGAGGCGTTTTCCCCGCAAAAAAAGAATCGGCCTATCCCGGGCCGACTTCCTTAGTTGCGTTCTTTTTCGTGAATATTCTTAACCATACTCAACGAACCATTGCCTCTCGAACGGCAAGTTGTTTTTCAGTGCTTCCGCTTTGGGTGTCATTTGGTAAACATCATCAAAATTTAAAGCCCAAGTGGCGCCGTCGATGCCATCATAACGGTCGCCGTTGTTTTCTCCGTCATGATAAAAAAGTTCGATAGCAACGCCAGTATCTTCTTTGAATTGACGGATGAATGTCAGGTACGCTCTGCCTAAATCTTTTGACATACTTTCACACAAGACTTCTTCTCCTTCACCAGATTCAGTGTCTTTCGTCATGATGTCACCTTCGTCTGTAATTGCAATCGCAAAAGCCTCGAGTGAAACCTGATATTTTTCCAAGGTTTCAATAAACCTGTTAAAGGAAGCCGGATTGATTTCGGTTAATTTTTCCGTTGTAACTTCAATAATGCTGTTTCCACTATATCCCATTCCCATTTTCGTTTCCTCCTTTATTAAAAAGGAGCCCCGAAAGGCTCCCAGTGTCATTACCCTAAATCTCCCATTGAGAAAGAGGGGGCGGCATATGTCGGAACAACTTCCTTCATCACGCCAAGTTCTTCTTGCAAAGCTTGTATTTCAGCCAGCTTGTCTTGATTGACTTTGACCGGGATGTCGATACGGTCGAGAATATAACTCTTCTCATCCCGTTCGTTGGTCGATATTCGGCCGGTCACTTTCAATATCATGTTCTTCTGCAACAGTTGACCCAAGGCTACTTCTGGGTCACCCTTGCGGAATTGATAAGGCGAAGCAAACAGTTTCGGGAAGCAAACCCCGCTGATGTCCTGTTCAATGAATTCCAAGGTCAGGAAGGCCATTGGGTCGCCCTTCTTGGTGATGATGCGACGGATGTCTTTCAGCAAGCACAAACCATTGGCTCGACCGTCGTTCTTCATCGCTTCATCCCAGTCAATCGGTTTGGCGATGTCGTCCAGCGGATGCCCAGACACGTAAACGCCAAGCAATTCCTTCTCGAATTCCAGCATATCGCGCTTGGTAAAGTCTTTTACAGCTTGGCTAATATCATCTCCATCGCCACGGAAGAAGTATAGACGTTCCAAAATCTGCATGCGACTACCCATGTTTTGAGAAATGAAATCCAAGGCTCCGGACATACAAAGCGCTTTGACATTGCGTTTGTCCAATTTGTTTTTGGCCGTTCGTTCCACCAAATCGCGTGGATGCAGGAACGGACGTTTTTCCAGGATTTCATCAATCCCTTTGGAGCCCAATCCTTTGACGCTATCGAAGCCATAAAGGATGTCGTTGTTTTCGGTGATGATGTATTGGCGGTCGGACAAGTTGATGTCCGGTGGCAATACACGAATGTTGTGCTGTTTGGCATCCTGGATGTAGTTGGAGGCTTTGGTTGCACTGTCTCCGAATACGGTCAGCAAGGCCGTGTAAAACTCTACAGGATAGTGATATTTGAGATAAGCGCACTGATATGCAATAAATGCATAACAACAAGCATGACTCTTATTGAACCCATACGATAACACCCCCGGTTTCCCGGTATTTTAAATTCCTTTCACTTTTCTTCGAAAGTCGGTTCAGAACATTTATTTTTGTTTGGGGCAAAAATATACGAAGAAAAAGTTGCAGGAGGGACTAGACCATATCTTCATCCACAAAACGTATCGCGAATAGCTTTGTGGAGCTCCCCGTTTCCCCCGGTTCATTACGCCGAGGTACCCTACTCACTCAAGTTGGAATGCTTGAGCTTTCTTTGGCCGTTGAACGTTCCCTTTCGGGCTTCGCTGCTGATTGCCTACATTCTTTCCCATTGGAAGTGGGTCAGAGTATCTTTTTTGATTCTTAAAACGGTCGCATTCTCGGCATATCCCAAAAAACCTTTATTAATCAGCATTGTTAGGTGAAGGGTAGGACGTAGCCGACGTGCTGTCGTTCAAAAAAGCTTTAAGGGTTCCAGTTTCAAATTAAAGGAGTTTTGCGAACGGAAATTGCTCTCCGCTGGGGCGTATCCACCCACGAATGGTTCAATTTGTTTGATAATATTGTCAATAATCTCGTCTGCATAGCCGTTGCCAGCTAAGCGTGTCCGTAATTCTTTCAAAGCCTTTTCCATGACTGGGCCGGATTTTTTCGTTTACACCCTCGGTTTCCCGATATTTATTAGGGGACTAGACTGTCTTTCCATCCTTCTTTCGAAGGAGTCTCTCTTACAGTCGTTGAACCTTCTCCTTCTTAAATGCAAGGAGCTTGGCTGCTGATACCCAATTATAAAACCTGTTAGCATTATTTTTTAGCATAAGGTCATACAAGAACTTTTTTCTGGCTTTCGCCGGCATTCACGTTTACCGTTTCCGATTGCGTTGTAGCGTTCTTGTCTTTACGGGCTTCCAGACAGTTTGGGAGATTACGCCACGGGGAATTACTCCCTCGTGGGGCTAAGCTATAAAAGCAAAACCAATCGCTTTCCGGAAGGCGTCCGATTCCCCTAAGGAATAACCGGCCATCTGTTGTACCAACAACATACACTGTTCCTGGTAAACCAAAATACCAAATGTTTCTTTTGTAAAACGTTCATATTCTGGCGTTGTATATTTTACTTCTTTCAAGCCATTCGCCCGGTCTTGGTAATCTGGAATAAAGGCCATAGGCCCGGGACGATATAAGGATATTCCAGCCATTAAACTGTTAAAGTCAACGTGTTCTAGGCCAGTAAACACTTGAGACATTCCAGTTGATTCTAATTGGAAGACCCCTTGCGTATCGCCTTGCTGAATCATGGCGAAGACATCTTTGTCTTCCGGCTCGATATTATTGATGTCGATAGAAACGCCATGCCGTTGCAGAATCAGGTCTGTTGCTATACGCAAAACAGAAAGATTTTTTAATCCAAGAATATCAAATTTAACGTATCCTAAGTTCTCCAATACAGGGCCCTCATACATTGTAACTGGAGTGTCTTCCTTGCTAC
>Ga0172378_10001136_pt1 | contig 24263 bp, 23 predicted proteins | sample GrowelOW332metaG_FD_119755 | JGI IMG/M metagenome (GOLD analysis project Ga0172378, IMG submission 119755) | Groundwater microbial communities from an aquifer near a municipal landfill in Southern Ontario, Canada - Pumphouse #3_1 metaG | ecosystem: Environmental > Aquatic > Deep subsurface >... | reverse complement strand
TTCCAAAATACGGGCAACAGAATCGCCAATTTCTGGTGTGGGGGCTAGAGATAAATCTAAAATACCAAAAGGCACATGAAGTCGATCGGCAACTGTTGTGCCAACAAGATGACCGGCACGGGTGATTTTAAAAGCTGTTTTTTTAATAATTTCAGCCATTTCACCAAAACTTGCATTTTGATTTTTTTCCAGGGCAACTTTAACAACACCAGGGCCAGAAACGCCGACGTGAAGCACACATTCAGGTTCTCCAACACCGTGAAAAGCACCAGCCATAAAAGGATTGTCTTCAACAGCGTTACAAAAAACAACGAGTTTTGCACAACCAATAGAGTCCTGGTCTCTTGTTAAATAAGCGGTTTGTTTAACAATTTCACCCATCATTTTTGCGGCATCCATATTAATCCCAGTCTTTGTAGACCCAATATTAACAGAAGCACAAACCCGCTCCGTTGCTTTTAATGCATCGGGAATAGATTTAATTAAATTCAAATCTCCCCGTGTAAACCCTTTTTGGACCAAGGCAGAAAAACCACCGATGAAATTAATGCCAATTTCTTTGGCAGCAGCATCTAGAGTTTCAGCGTAGGCAACGTAATCTTCATCAGAGGAAGCGCCTGCAATTAAAGAAATTGGCGTCACAGAAACGCGCTTATTGACAATAGGAATGCCAAGTTCTGTTTCAATACGAGAAGCTTGTGGGACTAATTGCCCTGCTGTTCGAACAATTTTATCATAAATTTTAGTTCTAGCTTTTTCGCCGTTTGCGTCAATGCAATCTAAAAGAGAGATCCCCATGGTAACGGTACGGATATCTAGATTTTCTTTTTCGATCATGCGCGTCGTTTCGACGATATTATTGATCATTGCCATTTTTGCTCCTTAAATTGAATGCATAGCATTGAAAATATCTTCATGCTGTAGGCGAATAGATAAACCAATCGTTTTTTCTAAAGCGTCAAAATCTTCTTTTAACTCGGTGAAATCACCGGTCATCTTACTAATATCGACCAACATAACCATTGTAAAAATATCCTGCATAATTGTTTGACTAATGTCTTCAATATTTGCATTATGCTCAGCTAAAATCTTTGATACATTATAGATAATACCAGTACGATCTTTACCGATTACTGTAACAACTGCTCTCATAAAAACTCCTTTTATAATTAGTATAATTTAAAAATAAATATTAAAATGTAATTTTATTCTATCATAATATAATAGCCGAAAAAATATTATTTAACAAGAGTAAATTATTTTTTTTAAGATTAATAAGAAAATCTTGAAAAAAAGGGGGGGATTGTGGTAAAATTAGAATAAAATGTGGGAGTGTAATGAAAGGTGGGGGGATAATGTGCCATTCGTTTCTGGGTGAATATCAATACAATATGGATTCTAAAGGACGACTCATTATGCCAGCGGATTTTCGCGAGGCTTTTCAGGACGAATTTGTCATTACAAAGGGCTATGACCCTTGTATTTTTGTGTTTACTTCAAAAGCCTGGCAGAAATTTGAAAGCAATTTAAATCAATTGTCGATGTATGACCGAGATGCACGTAATTTATTGCGGTTCTTTTTTGGTGGAGCAGCACGGTGTTTTCTAGACCGACAAGGCCGTATCAAAATTCCAACACATTTATTAACGTACGCAAAAATAACCAAAGAAGCTAAAATAACAGGCATCTCAGACCGTTTAGAAATTTGGAATCCAACGGCTTTAGATGAAATCAATAATGTTGATGCGGCAAAATTAGCCACGCAATTAACAGCTGAAATGCATTAGGAGGAAACATGGAATTTTCACATACAACGGTTATGCTTCATGAAACCGTAGAAGGCTTAAACGTTAAACCAGATGGCATTTATGTTGATGGCACCTTAGGTGGGGGTGGGCACTCAGAACTTATTTGTTCAAAACTTAGCCCAAACGGCATGTTAATTGGTATTGATCAAGATCAATTTGCCCTTAATTATGCAAAAAAACGACTAGAACCTTTTGCGTGTCAAAAAAAATTTGTCAATAGCAATTTTGTCAATTTAAAAAGCATTTTTCAAGCGTTAGAGATTACTCAAATTGATGGGATTATTTTTGATTTAGGGGTTTCTTCGTTTCAATTAGATGATGAAACAAGAGGTTTTTCCTATCATCATGATGGCCCTTTAGATATGAGAATGGATAAACAAGCTGAATTATCAGCCTATGATGTCGTTAACGAGTATGCTTTTAAAGAGCTGGTGGCTATTTTGAGAAATTACGGAGAAGAAAAGTATGCCAATCGCATTGTTAAAGCCATTATTCAACAACGGGAAATTGCCCCGATAACGCGAACCCTTGAATTGGCGGATTTGATCAAAAAAGCCTATCCACCAAAAGAACGATACAAGCAAAAACATCCAGCAAGAAAAACCTTTCAGGCTATTAGACTAGAAGTCAATCACGAATTAAATATTTTAAAAGCAGCGTTAAGTGATGCAATTGCCTTTCTAAAACCAGAGGGACGTATTGGTGTTATTACCTTTCATTCTTTAGAAGACCGCATTGTTAAACATCTTTTTCAAGAGCAAGAAAATCCATGTATTTGTCCTCCAGATTTTCCGCAATGTGTTTGTGGTCGGAAACCACAAGTTAAGCGCATTACAAGAAAACCAATGTTACCATCAGCACTTGAAATTGAAAGCAATCGACGTTCTCGCAGTGCAAAGCTTAGAATTGCTGAGAAAATAGAGGAAAAATAAGATGAAAACAAAAGATAGCTGGACGATAACCGATATAGAGGAAATAGATACGGGAATGTCCCAGATCAAAGGGAACAAGAGAGACTTAAATCAAATAAATCAAACAAAACAAAAAGAATCACAAGGTATTGTAATTGATCTAACCGATCAGAAAAAAATCAAAAAAGCAAAAAAAAGACGTAAAAACAAAAAGAAGACAATACAGAAACAACCGATTCATCAAGAACAGATTCATAAGCGAAACAATCGTAAAAAATTACCTTTTTCGTTAACAAAAGGCTTCTCGAAATGGACGATTGGCGAAAAGATAACTGGATGTGCATTGTTATTGCTATTTGCACTTGGCCTATTAATTCTTGCAGAATGTCAAGTGATTACAAGCTTAAATCATGACATTTCAACAGAAAAAACGACATTAGAAACCATTCAGGCCTCTAATGATAGTAAAAATGGCCAATTGCTTGATAAACAAGATTTATCTGCAATAGAAGCAACAGTACGTGAATATGGGATGACAGAACCATCTGCGGACCAATATGTTTATGAAACAGAAATACCAGAAGAAATGGCATCAGCAGATTCAGATGCACAAAAATGATAGACCTAATAAGAATAGAAAAAATGGAGTAAATGATGGTTCATAATAAAAATCCCCACAAAAAACTTTCAGCAAGAGAATATCGGCGCAAGAAAATATCGCTATGTTTAAAAGTGATAGGGGGCCTTTTTTTTATATTAATTATACAATTAATTCGGCTACAAATATTTGATTCAACAGATCAATATGCACGGCAAATTGATCAACTTGTCGATGAAGTGGCCTTAACGGCAGATCGTGGCAATATTTATGATCGAAACATGAATATTCTTGCACAAGATTCATCAGCAACAGCGGTTATGATTGTACCCAACCAAGTGAATGATGATGATATTGATAAAGTTGTTGAAGAATTAAGTGAAAAATTAAATCGCGATGAAGAAAATATTCGGGAAAAAGTTACTCGAATTGAAGACGATGCTGTAGAAATTGCGGAAAATGTCAGCAGCAGTAAAGCGGAACAAATTTTGGATCAAATTAATGAAGGTGTTAGCTATGATGAAAGCACTAAAACCTTATATGCTGTTCCTGAAGATATTGCACAACCTGGCAATGTTGCAGATATTATTAGTCGTATTTTGGATTCAACGAATGAAACACTTGACTATGATACGGTTTTAGAAATCGTAACGCGAAGAGAAAGTTCTGCTATTTTAATTCGTGGACAAATTGATAATGCACTTGCAGAAGAAATAAAAAATGATCTTGCTAGCTATGAAAAAGATGAAAATGGCAATTTTATTACGGATAGCTCAGGAGAAAAAATTGTGGAAGACTATAATGGTATTGAGCTTTTGCCAGATCATCGACGATATTATACCAATGGTAATTTTGCTTCCTATGTTTTAGGGTTTACAGGGCAAGATTATTATGGCTTAACAGGTATTGAAGCAACCTGTGATGATATTTTAAGCGGAACAGACGGGATCATGTATTATCAACAGGATGCAGATGGCAATGCCCTAGCTTCACAAACTAAAATAATTAAAGAAGCGGTTGCTGGAGAAGATGTTGTATTAACGATTGATAGTAATCTGCAAATTGCCACTGAAAAATATTTAGAAGAAGGGGTTACAGAATGGGAGGCCAAAAGCGGAACGGCCATCGTAATGGATACGAAAACTGGCGAAATTTTGGCCATGAGTACCTATCCTGATTACAATTTAAATGATCCTTATACCATTGATGAAGATTATGCGAGTACACATGCAGAAGATTTTGTAGACCAATCGGAAACAGAGCAATTACAAGCAATGTGGAAAAATCCAGCCGTTAGTTTTATTTATGAACCAGGCTCTACATTTAAAGCTATTACGGCTTCTGCCGCTTTAGAAGAGGGTGTTGTAACGCCAGAAACACCGGTCTATTGCCCAGGATATATTATGATTAATGGGGTAAGAGTAGGATGTACCGCGGTCCATGGAGATGAAACCGTTGCGGAAGCGATTTCAAATTCTTGTAATCCAGGATTGGTTCAAATTATCCAAAAATTAGACCCAAGTCTTTTTTATCAATATGTCTATAATTTTGGATATGGTGCTAAAACAGGGATTGAATTAACCGGAGAAGAATCGGGGATTATTAATCGCGTTGTCGATAATAATGGTGAGTATAACTTATTAGATTACTCAACATTTTCGTTTGGGCAAGGTTTAGCGACAACACCTATTCAAAATTTAACAGGCTTAAATGCGGTTGTTAACAACGGCGAATATGAGAAACCAACCATTATTTTGGATCCAATAACGGATGTTAGTAATACAGCTGAAGTGAGTCAAAAACAAATCATTTCAGAAGAAACATCTTCTGAAATGCGTGAAATTATGGAAGATGTTATTACAAACAATGCAACATTAACGGCTATGACGGAAGGCTACTCCATGGGTGGAAAAACAGGAACAGCTGAAAAATTTATTGATGGAGAATATTCTTCTACAAAATATGTCACATCATTTTTTAATTTTGCGCCAGTCGAAGATCCAGAATTTTCAATTCTTGTTGTTTTAGATGAACCAAATTCAGATGCCTTTGGTGCAACAAGTGCTGCACCGATTGCTATTAATATTATGAAACAAGCATTGGCTTTGTCGAGTGATCAAAGCGCGGAAGCGACAGCCAGTACGGATGGTAGTGTCACAGTGCCGGATTTAGTGGGACAAACAGTTGATTTTGCATGCCAGATTTTAGATGAAAAAGGTATTAAATATAGTATTGAAGAGGATGCTTCAGGGGTAATCCTGAGTCAAAGTATTCCAGTACAAACAGAGTACACGGGAGAAACGCTGATCTTAACAGCAGGAGAACAAAGTGAAACAACCACGGTGGTGACCGTTCCAGATTTGACGGGGATGGCGATACAATCAGCTAATGAACTTTTAGGGGGTCTTGATCTCAAAATGAAAGTTTCAGGATCTGGTTTTGTTGCAAGTCAAACGCCTGCAGCAGGAACTCTCGTCGAACGGGATACAGAAGTACAGATTACAGGAACAGAATAAATTAGAAGCAGGTTGCAAAACAGATAATTAAAGAAAAAGGTGTGAATGCTACTTTTTACAATAATTTAAAAGAAAGAAGAAAATAGTTGTGAATTTATTACTAGAAGAATTGGTTAAAGTTGTTGATGGCAAGATTCTTCAACAAAATCGAAGACAGACAGCAATTACAGGAGCGGTGATTGATAGCCGTATTGCGAAAAAAAATGATCTTTTTATTCCGATTATGGGAGAGCATAATGATGGCCATTGTTTTATAAAGAATGCAGCAGATCAAGGCTGCGTCATTTCCTTGACTGAAAAAACAGATCTTACATTTCCAGAAACAATGAGTATTATTAAGGTGGATTCAACGTTTAAGGCTTTACAAGCGATTGCTGCCTATCAACGCGAAATCAGTGAGGTGATGACCATTGCCATTACCGGTAGCTCTGGTAAAACAACGACGAAAGACCTTATTGCATCTGTTTTAGGGATTAAATATGCTGTTTATAAAACACAAGGCAATTATAATAATGTTTACGGTGTGCCACTAACCCTATTAGCGATAAAACCAGAACATGAAATAGCTGTTGTGGAAATGGGCATGGACCACTTGCATGAAATTCATACATCTATTGGATTAGTTAAACCCCACATTGCGGTAATGACAAATATCGGTACTGCTCATATGGAGAAACTCGGTTCTCAAGAAAATATTCTCAAAGCTAAAAGTGAAATTTTTGAAACCATGAATGAACAAGATTATGTAATTTTAAATGGAGATGATCCCTATTTAAATACCATACAAAAAAGAGACTTTACAATCATACGGGTAGGTATCAAAAGCCCTTGTGCTCTAAGTGCAGACCATATTGGTTTTGATACAACAGGCGTCAATTTTGAAGCGGATGGACAGCAATGGCATTTTAAATATCCGGGTATTCATAATGTTTACAATTGCTTAATGGCGATAGCCATTGCTAAAAAATTAAAGATGACACATAAAGAAATCCAATTAGGATTTGATGCGTTCGTACCAAGTGGTAACCGCATGACACTTGTTCATTGCGGCGATATTGATGTTCTTAATGATGCCTATAATGCCAATCCAGAATCGATGAAAGCCGCGATGGACAGCTTAAAGCATATGGCAAAAAAACGTAAAGTAGCCGTTTTAGGAGATATGCTTGAGCTTGGTAATTATGCTAAAGAAGGCCATCAACAAGTGGGTCAATATGCAGCAGATATTGTGGATTTACTCATTGGCATTGGGGAGGAATCGCATGAAATGATTAAGGCAGCTAAGACAATAAAGCCACAAATGCCATGCTTTTGGTTTGAAAATATGGCCATAGCGATAGAGCAGATTAATCCCTTGCTAAAGGCAGGCGATACGGTTCTTTTAAAAGCATCGAATGGCATGCATCTTGAAAAATTGATTCAAATTATACAGAAAGGAAATTAACGGATAATTAAATGGAGAATTATAAATATGGTATTATAGCTTTACTAATTGCGATGATTTTTGTTTGGTGTATAACGCCCTTAATCTTGCCAATTTTAAAAAAATTAAATTTTGGGCAGGCGATTAGAGAAGAAGGGCCAAAATCACATCTTAAAAAAACAGGAACACCAACGATGGGAGGATTGGTTATTCAAGCAGGTATTATGGTTGCCTTTTGTTTAGTCTCAATCTTTACAGGCCGTTGGAACTTTTTTTGTTTAGCAATGGTTGTGGCTTATGGATTGATTGGATTTATTGATGATTATATCAAAGTATCGGCAAAGCGAAATTTAGGATTACGTGCTTGGCAAAAAATGGCTTTACAGTTTGGGTTTGCATTACTATTTGCCATATTAGCCGCAAATGATCCAAGAATTGGAACACGACTTTATATTCCATTTATTAAGTATTATGTTGATTTTGGCATTTTTTATATTCCATTTACTGTTTTTGCAATTATTGGTGTTACCAATGCCGTTAATTTAACGGATGGGCTTGATGGTCTTGCAGCAGGATCAACTGGCATTGTGATGATTTTCTTTATGATCATGGCCATTGTTTTAGACCAAGTGGTTTCGATTGTTTTTACGGGAGCTGTGATTGGAGCCTGTTTTGGTTTTTTGAGGCGCAATTCAAACCCTGCAGAAATTTTTATGGGAGATGTTGGGTCGATGGCACTTGGTGGGGCGGTTATTGGAATTGCCATTGTGACAAGATTACAACTTTATTTACTTATTGCAGGATTGTTATTTGTGATTGAGGCACTTTCGGTTGTTATTCAAGTCTCTTATTTTAAAATCACACATGGAAAAAGAGTCTTTTTAATGGTTCCAATTCATCATCATTTTGAATTAAAAGGATGGCATGAAACACGGATTGTCGTTGTTTTTTGGACGTTGTGCATCGCCTTTGTGGCCTTAGCATTATTACTAATATAAGAGGTTGAAATGAAGAATAAAACATTAATTATTGGCGCAGCACGTTCAGGTGTTGCGGCAGCATTATTATTACTAAAAAAGGGGGAACAGGTTGTTTTAACAGATACCCGTTCTGAAGAGCTGATTTTAGCAGAATTTCCTGAATTAGGACAATATATAGATGCATTAAAAAATGAAGCCTTAGAATTGGTTTTAGGACACCAAGTGGAAGCAGAACGTGCTTTAGAATTTTCTGAAATTATCGTTAGTCCAGGGGTGCCTTTAGAAATTGAATTCTTACAAAAAGCAAAGGCGCTCAATATTCCAATTCATAGTGAAATCGAACTTGCTTATCGCAATACAGACTCAACGATTATTGCCATTACAGGAACCAATGGCAAAACGACAACAACGGTATTAACAGGAGAAATGTTTAAAAATTCAGAAAAAAAAGTTTATGTAACAGGGAATGTTGGGGAACCGGTTTGTCAACATATTTTAGAGTCAAAACCGCAGGAAACCTTTGTGATTGAAGTAAGTTCATTTCAACTTGAAACAATCGAAAAATTTTGTCCTAAAATTGCAGTCATCACAAACTTATCTCCAGATCATTTAAATCGGCATAAAACAATCGAGAATTATTATGCGGCTAAAGCACGCATTTTCGAAAATCAAACAGAAGCAGACTATCTTATTTTAAATGCAGATGATGAAGTGGTATGTGAAATGGCCAAACGGGCAAAATCGCAGAAATATTATTTTGCACTCGATAAAAAAGTAGCCAAAGGCGCATATACCTTAAAAGGTACGGTATACTTAAGAGATCAAGGCATTGAACATCGTATTTGTGCCGTAGAAGAGATTGGCATTAAAGGACCGCATAATCTTCAAAACGCAATGGGAGCCATTATGATCGCTTACTATTCCGGTATCGATATTCAAACGATTCAAGCGACTTTAAAAGCATTTAAAGGGGTTGAACATCGACAAGAATTTGTTAGAACGCTTAAAGGTGTTGATTATATTAATGACTCTAAAGGAACCAATACAAATGCGGCAATAACGGCACTCAAAGCGATGACGAAACCCGTTATTCTCATTGCTGGTGGATACGACAAATCAGAAGATTATGGTGATTTTGTAGACAATATTAAGCAAAAAGTTAAAAAACTTATTCTTGTGGGTGCTACAGCACCGGCTATTGAAAAAGTCGCCCGTGAAAAAAATTATGTAGCCATTGAAAAAGTGTCTGATTATGAAGCGGCTGTTAAGATTTCTGCCCGTTGTGCAGCACCAGGGGATGTTGTGCTTTTATCACCAGCTTGTGCCAGTTGGGATATGTTTGATAATTATGAAATAAGAGGAAAAACCTTTAAAGACCTTGTATGGCAATTGGAGGATTAAATGGGAATGGGGAAAATAGATAGACCCTTTTTAATTGCATTGTTAATCTTAGCGGGCATTGGAACCCTCATGGTTTATTCAGCGAGCATGTATTCTTTAACCATCAGCGAGTCAAGTTTTATGCAGGTTTTTAAACAATTTTTCTATGCTGCTTTTGGGATTGTCTGTATGCTGGGAATGAGTCATTTAGATTATAGAAAGTTAAACAACAAGCGTTTTGTACAAGGTTTTTTTGCGATAACGGTCATTCTATTGGCTGCTGTATATTTTACCCCATTAGGTTTAGAAGTGAATGGAGGAAAAAGATGGTTAGATTTACAGGTTACAACCCTTCAACCTTCTGAACTCGCAAAATTTTCAGGTATTTTATACATCATAGAATTAATGGTTAGAAAACCTGAGATATTAAGAAAACATACACAATTTTTTAAAGAGGTCGTTTTACCCTCTGCACTTTTACTCGGTTTAATTCTGATTGAACCGTCTTTATCGGCAACTTTAGCTGTTGGGGTTGGTCTTTTTAGCGCTTTGTTTTTTTCAGGGATCAGGTTTAAGCTAATTCTTCCATATCTGCTCTTATGTATTCCAGGGGTTATTGCTTTAATGGTTGCAACTCCGTGGCGGCTAGCACGATTAACTGCATTTTTCACAGGTTCCCCCGAGTATCAAGTAAAACAATCTTTGTTAGCCATCGGTTCAGGTGGAATTTTTGGAACAGGTTTAGGTAATGGAAAACAAAAATTGCTTTTTTTACCAGAAATGCAAAATGATTTTATTTTTGCTAATATTGGTGAAGAATTTGGATTAATTGGGTGTATTTTTATTATTGCTTTGTATTTTTTTATTATCTACAGAGGTTTTAAAATTGCGTTAGCAGCACCAGATCGTTTTGGATTTTTATATACAAGCTCAGTTATTGCTTTATTAGCTTTTCAAGTTTTTATCAATATTGCTGTGGCTACCAATACTATTCCTGTCACAGGGATTGCTTTGCCATTTATCAGTGCAGGTGGAACATCTATTATTATGCTATTTGTGATGTTTGGTCCAATATTAAATATTTCAAAAGAAGTGAATCTATCTAAAAAGAAAAGAGCGAAAAAATGAAAAAAGTATTAATTGCTGCAGGTGGAACGGGAGGTCATATTTATCCAGGGCTTGCTATTGCAGAAATCATTCAGAAAAAATCTCCAGAAACAGAGATTGTTTTTATTGGTTCTTATGTTGGAATGGAAAAAAATATTATTCCACAAGCAGGGTATCCAATCGATTATATTCGTGCACGAGGCTTTGAACGTTCCTTGAGTTTAGAAACTTTTTCAGCAATTAAAGGTATTTTTGAAAGTATTCACGATGCAAAAAAGGTGTTATCAAAATATGATCCACAAATTGTGATTGGGACAGGTGGCTTTACCTCAGCCATGCTATTACGCGAAGCTTCTAAAAAAGGGTATCATACCTTGATTCATGAACAAAATGCATTTCCTGGTAGGGCGAATAAAATGCTTGGGAAGCGCGTCGATCGTATTGCAGTGAGTTTTGATGAAGGTCGAGCCTATTTCCCAAAAGAAAAGGTCTTTTTAAGTGGCAATCCAGTGCGGGAATCTTTTAAACAGCTTACAAGAGAAGTATGTCGAGAAAAACTTAAGCTTAAAGACCATCAAAAAATGATTGTAGCAATGGGAGGAAGCCAAGGCGCAGAAAGCATTAATCGTGCTGTCCTTGAGGTGATTAAGGCTAATCGCGAAAAAGAAGAACTTGTATTTTATCACGTGACAGGTAAAAGTCAATTTGATTGGGTGAGCCAACAAATAGAACAAATGCATTTATCTGAAGCGGCAAAAGAACGGGTTCATATTTTAGCTTATTCTAACGAAATGGATAGCCTATTAAAAGCTTGTGATTTAGCAATCGCACGTTCTGGAGCAATGTCTGTTGCAGAATTTGCCATTACAGGTACTCCCACGATTTTGATTCCATTTCCAAAAGCAGCAGAAAATCATCAAGAATTCAATGCACGCGTTTTAACAGAAAAAGGAGCAGGTATTCTTATTCTTGATGCGGATTTAACAGGCGATTATCTGATTAAAACGGTAGGAGAATTGATTAATCATAAAGATACACTTGAAAAGATGAGAAAACAAGCCTATACTTGTGCAATCGAGGATGCCCCACAACGTATTTTTAAGCATTTAGAAGATTGGCTATAAAGTATAGTAAAATTATTGCTAGAGGAAGCAATTGGTCACGCGTGAAACGGAAGGAGAAAAAATGAAAGACAAGGCAAGTGTTCAAAAAAGATTAAAACACAAAAAGCGCAAACGCCTTTTGAAATATTTGGCGATCGTTTTAATTCTGTTTTCTTTTATTGCTATTTTTTCTTCATTAATTTTTAGGGCCTATAAAGAAAATTTGTTTAGTGTTCAAAACATTCAAATTGAAGGCAACAGCGTTTATAATGATCAAACCATTTTAGAATATTCTGGACTTCAAAAAGGAGAAAATATTTTTCTGGTCAATTTGAACAAAGTGCGTTATAATATTGAAAAGGAAACCCATTTTTCTAAAATTACGTTAACAAAAGTCATGCCAGACACAATCCAAATTCTTATTGAAGAAAAGTCAATGATTGGTGTGATCATGGCTGGTGAAAATTATTGCTATTTCAATGCAGAAGGTGAGTTGATTGAAAAAACGGCCTATCTTGGCAATGCCAATTTACCCCTTTTAACTGGATTTGACAATATTGAAGCTGATAACTTTTATCAGCCAATTGTGATGGAACCTCAGAAAAAAATAAGTGAGGCCTTAGACGTGCTTAATGAACTAGAACAAGGTGGTGTTCTTAATGAAATTTCAGAGCTAAAATTACAATCTGATGAAAATTTTCAAATTATTACAAAAGAAAAGGTCGTGATTATCTTTAACACACAAGCTGATTTTGACAAATATTTAAATTATGTGATTTCAGTGATTCAAAATAAAAAAAGTAATTTAGAAATAAATTTAAGTAATGGTAATAATCCCATTATGAAAGAGCGATAAAATCTTTTAAGGAAAATTAATTTAACTTAAATAAACAAGAATATATTGAAATTTTATAAAATTAAGGGTATTATATTAGGGAATAGAAATTTTTAATACTATTTCGATTACAAGATCGAATAGGATTGAATAATATTATTATTTAAGGGATAGATAAAAATATACGCAATATAATCTATGCAATATAGAGGAGGATAAAATGATAGAACTTGATGGCTACAATGACAATTTTTGCAGAATCCGTGTCGTAGGTGTTGGTGGTGGCGGTAATAACGCAGTGAATAGAATGATCGAAGCAGGTCTTAAAGGGGTAGATTTCATTGCAATGAATACCGATAACCAGGCTTTGGCATTAACACTTGCAGAAAAAAGACTGCAAATTGGAGAAAAGACAACGAGTGGTTTAGGTGCCGGTGGCAATCCAGAAGTTGGACAGAAATCTGCCGAGGAAAGCAGAGATGCGATCACTGAGCTTATTAAGGAAACAGACCTTATTTTCATTACTGCTGGTATGGGTGGTGGAACAGGTTCTGGCGCAGCACCAATTGTGGCAAAGATTGCACGAGAACTTGGCATTTTAACAATCGGTGTTGTCACAAAACCCTTCTCTTTTGAAGGTCGTGTAAGAATGAAAAATGCACAAATTGCAAGCGAATTTTTACAAGAAAATGTTGATGCACTTGTTACCATTCCAAATGACCGTTTATTAAAAGTAGCGGATAAATCAACCTCACTTAAGGATGCATTTAGATTAGCAGATGATGTTCTATTACAAGGGGTTAAAAGTATTTCTGATTTAATCTCTATGCCAGGTCTTGTCAGCCTTGATTTTGCGGATGTTAAAACGATCATGGAAGATGCTGGACTTGCCCATATGGGTATTGGTCGTGCGTCTGGCGAAAACAGAGCTGAAGATGCTGCAAAACAAGCCATTCTAAGTCCATTACTAGAAACAGCAATCGATGGTGCAACAGGTGTCTTATTAAATATTACGGCAGGCGAAGACTTATCATTGTTTGAAGTAGACCGTGCTGCAACGATTGCACGTGAAGCATCAGATGAAGATGCCAACGTTATTTTTGGGGCAACAATTGACGAATCACTAGGCGATGAAATTCAAATCACGGTTATCGCAACCGGATTTTTGCCTGCAGAAGAAGTAGAAGCAAAAAAGCAAGTCAACAAGCAAAATGCTGAAATTCCAGTAACATCGACGCCAGAAAAAGCAGATCGGGCAGCAGGAGATTTCCCGCTTCCGGATTTTATTAATCGTAATAAAGATTTTTGATGAAATGTCCATATTGCGATAGTATAGAAAGTAGAGTTATTGATTCTAGACCCATTGAACAATGTACGTCTATTCGGCGTCGAAGAGAATGTGTAAAATGCGGAAAGCGTTTTACAACGTTTGAAAGAATTGAAAATATACCATTAATCGTTATCAAAAAAAACGGCGAAAGAGTGCCTTTTGATAAAAATAAACTGTTAGGTGGCATGATTAAAGCATGCGAAAAACGGCCTGTTCCTGTTGATGTTATTCAAAAAGTAGCGAATGATATTGAAAAAAGTTTATATCGTTCAGAAGCACAAGAGGTATCATCCGTTTATATTGGAGAACGCGTTATGGGTTCTTTAAAAGACATCGACCAGATTGCATATGTCCGTTTTGCGTCCGTTTATAGACAATTTAAGGACGTCGGAACATTTATGGCAGAATTGGAACGATTAATGTCTGAAAAAAGTGAAGAAGACCATTAATCACAAGGAAGATCGGTTAACGCTAAAAAGAGGTTGACCGATCATTTTTTTTAATTTAAAGGAGGAACTAAAATGCAAAACTTATTTTTCGAAAAACATGACTTGGTAAAATTGGCAAATCAATATAAAACACCTTTATTTGTCTTTAGTGAAGAGCGCTTAAGACAAAACATTCAGGCGATTAAGAAAGGATTTGAAGCTTCGGGTATTGACTATGAAATTAACTTTGCTGCAAAATCATTTATCACACAAGCAATGTGTAAAATTGCAGAAAGTGAAGGCATCTGTTTAGATGTTGCATCCGGTGGGGAACTCTATACGGCGTTAACAGCGGGTGTAAACCCTGCAATTATTTCGCTACATGGCAATAATAAGTCCGTTTCTGAATTAACCATGGCCATTGAAAATCATATAGGCTTTATTATGGTCGATAGTGAAAATGAATTAGATCGTTTAAATCATTTAACCCAAGCCTTCGGTCAAGAAGTTTCTGTTATTTTTAGAATAGCCCCTGGGGTTGAAGCACATACCCATGAATTAATTCAAACGGGAAAACAAGACACAAAATTTGGATTACCACTCAAAACAGCGAAGGCTGTTATTGCAAAAACTAAGACCATGCCATATATCAAAGTAGAAGGGATTCATTGTCATATTGGTTCTCAAATTGTGGATGAAGACCCCTTTATTAAAGCAGCAGAAAAAATGCTACGCTTATATAAAGAATTATTAGAAGATGGCTTTAACTTAACACGCTTAAATTTAGGCGGCGGTTTTGGTATTGCCTATTTACCAGAAGACGAATCATTTGATGTGAGTCATTACATTCCTAAAATGGTTGATGGCCTAAAAGCATTGGCTAACACTTTAGATATGGCGTTACCGACCATCATGGTTGAACCAGGTCGCTATATTTCAGCGACGGCTGGTATTACGCTATATACGGTTGGAACCATTAAAGAAATTCCAGGAATTCGGACCTATATTTCTGTTGATGGTGGAATGGCGGATAATCCACGCCCTGCATTATATGATGCAGAATACAACGCAAAAATTTGTAACCGCCCACTAACCAAAGAAAATGGTAAAACAGTGCGTGTTTCTGGTAAAGCCTGTGAAACAGATCAATTAATTGACCATGTTGTTCTAGCGGATCCTCAAATTGGTGATATTTTAATGGTTGAACATACCGGTGCTTATGGCTATACAATGGCAAGTAATTATAATCGTCTGCCACGACCTGCTGTTGTTTTATTAAATGGTACAAAAGATGAAGTGATTGTGGAAAGAGAAACGTATGCAGATTTAATTAAAAATGACCGCATACCAACATGGTTAAAGGAGCGAGATGTTTAATTTTACCTCAACCTATTTTTTAAATTTACTACTCAGTTTGCCAGGCATTATTTTTGCCATCTCATTTCATGAGATGGCACATGCCTATGCAGCTGATGCCATGGGGGATCCTACCCCTAAAATGGCAGGGCGTCTAACCCCAAACCCGCTAAAGCATTTAGACCCCGTTGGATTTTTGTGTATGCTTTTGTTCCGCTTTGGTTGGGCAAAACCCGTGCCGATCAATCCCAATAATTTTCAAAACAGGCGAAAAGGCGTGATTTCTGTAGCGCTCTCTGGGAGTCTGACGAATTTGCTTTTAGGGTTTATTTCCCTTGTAGTCATTTATATTGTGACGCCTTTTGCGAATACGACACTATTAATTATTCTTCAGTATATGTACATATACAATCTATTTTTTGGGATATTCAATTTAATTCCGATTCCACCACTTGATGGTTCTCAAATTCTCGTCGAATTTTTATCACCGTCTGCTTCAATGAAATATCGTCAATTTACTCGGTACTCAATGTTTATTTTAATGATTTTGATTTTTACAGGATTGTTTTCGGTCATTATCACCCCAATTTATTCAGGCATTGATGCTTTGTACAGACTCATTTTAGACGCAATCTTTGGTTTGTTTTATTAAAAATGGATATACAAATTAATATTGATGAATTTGAAGGGCCGCTTGATTTATTGTTGCAGCTTATTCAAAAGAATAAAATTGATATTTATGATATCCCCATTTTTAAAATTACAAAACAATATAATGACCATATTAAAAAATGGCAAGATATGAATATGCACATTGCTTCAGAATATATTGTGATGGCCGCACGCCTGCTTGAAATGAAATCAGCGATGCTTGTTCCAACGTTGCAAGAAACAGAAGAAAGTGCAGAAGATCTACGGGAAAAACTTTTAGCACAGCTTTTAGAATATCAACTATTTAAAAAAGTGAGTGATTATTTTAGGCCTCTAGAGAAACGTGCCCAAAACATTTTTTTTAAAGATCCAGAAGATATTTCAATGGATTCAGAAGAAACACTCAATACGATTGATTTGGATGTACTAATCGGATGCTATAAGCGCTTAGAAGCGCAAAATGAAGAAGAAGATGTGCCGTTAGAAGCAGAAATCGTCAGAGAAGAGTTTTTAGTTGAAGAAAAAATGAAGGTTATTTATGAAACGTTACAAGGACAAGATCAAATGTCTTTTCAAACCTTATTACATCAAGGTATTAGCCGAAAAGAAGTGATGGTTACCTTTCTTGCACTTCTTGAACTTTTTAAAACGCATCAAATTACTTTATATCAAGCACATCTTTTTGGGGATATCATTATTATTCAAAATTAAAAGCAAAGTAAAAGGAAAAGATGGAATTACAAACAATACAAGGAACCATTGAAAGCATTTTATTTGTTGCAGGCGAAGCGGTCACAGAGAATGAACTTTGTAACACCTTAGAAATTGATCGACCAACGCTTCTAGAAGCATTAAAAGGGCTAACGGCCCTTTACCAAGCAGATAACCGTGGACTGCAATTAATGCATGTTCGTGATACTTGGCAACTCGCTACAAAAGAGAAAAATGCTGATTATATTGTTAGATTCATGAAACAAGAAACACGTAAAACACTTTCAAATGCAGCGATGGAAACTTTGGCGATTATTGCCTATAAACAGCCAATATCACGAATTGATATTAATCAGATCCGTGGGGTTTCTTCTTCAGCAAGCTCCATCAAAATTTTACTTAGAAAAAAGCTCATTCAAGAAGCGGGAAGAATGGATGTTCCAGGGAGACCTATTTTGTATAAAACAACCAATCAGTTTTTACAAATGGTTCAACTAAAGACACTCGCTGAATTGCCTGATTTAGAGCAATTTAAAGATTAAAAAAAGACCAATTAAAAATCCGGTGGAGGAATAATTTGAGATTAGAAAAACATTTAGCAGAGGCAGGGGTTGCCTCACGGCGAAAATCGAAAGAAATGATTCGAGAAGGTCAAGTAGCCGTTAACGGTCAAACAATTTTTGAACCAGGCTATGCAATTACAGAAGATGATCAAATAACGGTTAACCAACAAGCGCTTACAAAAGAAAATAAAGTTTACATTTTATTAAATAAGCCTAGGGGATTTGTGACAACCTGTTCTGATGAGCATGCAGAAAAAACGGTTATGGATCTGGTTAAGGTTAACCAACGCATTTTCCCGGTTGGACGCCTGGATAAAGACACAGAAGGGTTATTGCTCCTGACAAATGATGGAACGTTAACCTGGTATTTAACCCATCCAAGCCAAGAATTTGAAAAGACATATGAAGCCTTAATCAAAGGTATTCCAGAAGAATCGACAATTAATGAGCTTAAAAAAGGGGTTGTGATTGAAGAGGATGAAAAGACCTATCGAACAGCACCAGCAAAAGTGCATTTACTGAATACCGATCGTAGAACAGCCCTGTTGCAAATAACCATCCATGAAGGTAAAAAAAGACAAGTTAGAAAAATGTGTCGAGCGGTTGGACATTCTGTTCTGGAATTAAAAAGAACAAGAGAAGGAAATCTGACGCTTGAAGGATTGAAAAAGGGACAATGGCGCTTTTTAACGCCAATAGAAATTAAAACTTTAAAGGAGCATATTCATGATTAAGATTGAGTTTCCTAAAGAGACAAAAACGCTTACCCCTTATTTTACAGAAGAACAACTCAAGAAAAATCTTTTTCTTGTTGCAAAAGAGGATGAGACCTTATTAGCTATTTTCAGATTCATGCCTAAAAAGCAAACGGTCTATCTTTATGAATGTGTTACACTTGAAGAATCCTTAGAGTGGGGCGTTTTTGATGGGATGATTCGTACCTTGCTTTTTAAAATGACGGATTTGGATTGCCAGGCCTGTATTGTCGACAAAACCTTCAGTCAGCAAGATTGGCGAGAATATTTTATTAAACATCAATTTGTTGAAAAAGAAAGCACGTATGAAAACCAGCAATATTTTGATGAATTTTTTAATACACCTTGTGCAGGAAGTGAAATAAGCGAATGCAAATAAGTTTAAGACGGGTGACCATGATCGCACAAACATTGGTAGCGGATTGCTTAGAAATTGGGGATACCGCAATTGATGCAACCGTAGGAACGGGCGAAGACACATGTTTTTTAGCGGAATGTGTTGGTACCACTGGAAGTGTCTATGCTTTTGATATTCAGCGAGCAGCCATTAAACAAACAGAGCAAAAATTGCAACGAAAAGGGGTAGCTTCACAAGTTACACTTTTACTAGATGGACATGAACATATAGAAAAATACAAAGAAATAATTAGCAAAAAAAATATTAAAGGGATTATGTTTAATTTGGGATATCTTCCAGATTCAGACCAAGCGATTGTAACAAAAAAAGAAACCAGTCTTCAAGCCCTTGCTTGCTCAGCAGAACTGCTGACTTCAGGGGGAAGAATGACAGTTTGTTTATATCGTCATGAACAATCAGAAGAAGAATGTCAAGCGATTGAAAAATGGGCAAAAAATTTAGGACATATTTTTGATGTGCATCGTTTTGAAACAATCAACCATAACAATCCACCGTATTTAATTGTTATTGAAAAAAAATAGAGGCACTAATAATGAAAAAAACAATCAATGATGTTTTTGATAAAATGCAAGAATTTTATCCTAAACTGAGCAAAAGTCATAAAAAAATTGCAGACTTTCTTTTAAAAAACTATGAGAATGCATCGGATATGTCTGCCATTAAAATTTCTAGAAAAGTAATGGTCAGTGAAGCAACGGTCGTACGCTTTGCTGTTACGATGGGATTTGATGGCTATCCGGAATTTAGAAGAGAATTGAAATCAGCAGTGAATAATCGCTTAACTACTTTAGAGCGGATTGATATGGCTGTTTTGGAAAAACAAAACGCACGAGAAAAACAAAATGTACAAAACGCACAATCAGAACAAAAAGACGAAGATGAAGTACAGAAAGAAGCCCAGACACGCAATACATTAATGCATATTTTAACAGAAGATGGTAAGTGTCTGAGTCAGACGATGGAAGTTTACAATCAAAGAGATTTTTATCAATCTGTTAAAAAAATACATCGAGCAAGACGGATCATCATCTTAGGATATCGTACTTCTCGGGTTCTTGCAGAACATATGGGCTATTATTTAAATCTTATTTTAGAAGATGTCCGTGTTGCAAATTATGGGATTGCCAATGATTTTGAATTATTAATGAAAATTGGGGAAGAAGACTTGGTCATTGCAATGAGTTTTCCACGCTATTCAAAACGTATTTTAGATGCCCTAAAATATGTAAAAAAACAAGGGGCAACCATTATTGTTTTAACCGATTCAGACACATCGCCCATTTGTACCTTTGCGGATTGCAAGTTGATCGCCAAAAGCAATGTTTATTCGTTTGTCGATTCCCTTGTTGCACCGCTTAGCTTAATTAATGCATTAATTGTAGCGGTAGGATTACAAAATGTTGACCACACAAAAATGACTTTTGAAAAACTAGAAAATCTTTGGGAAGAGAATGTCATCTATACAAATTTGCATCAAAACAGGAGTGAAAAAAAATGAAAAATATAGCCATTATTGGTGCAGGTCCTGCCGGTATTTGTGCAGCACTTTCAGCGGCACAAATGGGTCATCATGTTGATTTATATGATAAGAATGAAAAAATAGGCAAAAAACTTTTTATCACTGGAAAAGGGCGTTGTAACTTAACAAACGATTGTGAACCAGAAGATTTTTTCCAAAATGTTATTACCAATCCACGATTTATGTATTCGGCATTTTATACTTTTCCAAATACAGCTTTAAAAGCATTGATTGAAGAAAATGGGTGTCCTTTAAAAACAGAACGTGGCAACCGCGTTTTTCCAGAATCGGATAAATCAAGTGATATTATACAAGCTTTTAAAAATGCACTTGCACGTGCGAAGGTCAATATTCATTTAGAAAGTGATGTTAAAACACTTGTCAAAAATGGAGATACCATAACAGGGTTTACTTTAGCAAGTGGCGAAACCATTCAGTGCGACCATCTTATTTTAGCAACCGGTGGAAAAAGTTATCAGAGTACCGGTTCAGATGGCTTTGGTTACGAGTTAGCAAAATCCGTAGGACATCACATTGTTCCCCCTAAACCAGGATTAACAGGGATTAATATAGTACAGGATTGGCCTAAAAAATTACAAGGCCTTTCTTTACGCAATGTCGAATTAACCTTGTACATAGATGATAAAAAGAAAGAAACCTTAATGGGAGAAATGCTCTTTACCCATTTTGGTATTTCAGGACCGCTTGTTTTAACAATGAGTTCTTTAATTAATCAAGACCCTAAAAAAGCACGGTTTGAGATTGATTTAAAACCGGCACTCAATATGGATAAACTAGAGAAACGCTTAATGAGAGATTTTGAAAAATATCAAAATAAAAATTATGTGAATGCATTAAGTGATCTTTTGCCCGCTAAGATGGTTAATATTATTGTAACCTTATCCAACATTGATCCCCACAAAAAAGTGAATCAAATTTCAAAAGAGGAACGACGACAAATCGCCGAACTGCTAAAACATTTAAAATTAAGTGTTTATAGTTTACAGGCCATTGATAGTGCAATTGTAACCGCCGGAGGCGTCAGTGTTAAAGAAATCAATCCGAGTACAATGGCATCTAAAAAAGTTAACGGCCTTTCTTTTGCAGGAGAGATGATTGATGTCGATGCGATAACAGGAGGCTTTAATATACAAGTTGCAGCTAGTACGGGTTTTCTAGCAGGAATGATTGAGTGAGGTAAAGATGCAAATAGCGATTGATGGACCAGCAGGTGCTGGAAAAAGTACGATAGCTAAATTAGTAGCTAAACGATACAAGATCACCTATTTAGATACAGGTGCAATGTATCGAGCAATTACATGGTTAATTGACCACTTACAAATTGATTTTAAAGCAACAGCAGAAATTATTGCACAGACAGAAAAAGCAGAAATCACCTTTCAAGAGGAGTGCGTTTTTTTAAATGGACAGGATGTGTCCAAAGAAATTCGGATGCCAAACATTAGTCAACACACCTCAGAGATTGCTAAAATTAAAGAAGTACGGGAAATGCTAGTTGATCGTCAACGTAAAATTGCGGCACAAGATTCAGTTGTGATGGATGGTCGAGATATTGCATCGGTTGTATTGCCAAATGCGGATTATAAATTTTATTTGGATGCAAGTGTTGAAGAACGTGGCCGTCGCCGATATGAAGAATTACTTAAAAAAGGAGATGCTTCCAAAAGTTATGAATCGGTTTGCCAAGATATTCAACAGCGCGATTACTACGATAGTCATCGAAAAGAAAGTCCCCTGATCTGTACAGAGGATGCAATTGTGATTGATACAACTGGGATGCGCATTTCAGAGGTTTGTGATGCAATTTATGCTAAAATTGATGAAGGCCAACAAGCATTGTCCCTTAAAACAAAATAAGAAAGAATTAAAAGGGTTTATTTTAAAAGCGCATTATAGAAGCAAAGAAAATCCCCAAAAAGCCAATTTTAGACGTTCTATGGTGTGTATTTAAGCACTAAGCCTAATTTTATAGGAAAAAATAGTGGTTAATACAGAGATTGATAATAAAAAAAGAATTGTTTAAGAAATCTTACATAAATAAATCTTAAAATTCCCTCTAATGACATTCAGGAGCGCATCAAAAAGTGGCGACTAATTTTTTGAAAAGCCGATACAAAGATTGTGAAAAGATCCTTTTTAAGGTCTTTTTTCTTAGATAATAGCCAGATAAAAGATAGGATTCAGGCTAATCCTGTCTTTATTCCTTTATTAAAAGGAACAAAGACAACGCTTTTAAAAAGGTATCTTCAAAGAAAAAGGCAATAGAATAGACAGTCATATTTTATAGTTAGAGCGTAGGGATAGACTGTTCAATAAGATCAGAATGATTTTCAAAAACAAGAAACACTTAAGGTTTTTAAAAAAATTATGGACAATATGTAGGATTTACATTAAAATATAGGAGATGGTTTATGATTATTAAGATTGCAGAAAAAGCGGGTTATTGCTTTGGCATTAAGAATGCTATGAATTTAACAGAAAAAACGTTAAAACATGCACAAAAGCCAATTTACGCTTTAGGAGATATATCACATAACCACCAAGTGATGGACCGCTTGATGAAACAAGGAATCATAAAAGTTGATTCTATGGCAGACATTGACGATGCAACAGAGGGAACTGTTATTATTCGTTCTCATGGAGTATCTAAAAAAGTCATTCAACAAGTGAAAGAAAAAGGCTTAGATATTGCGGATGCAACATGTCCTCATGTCAAAGCTGTTCAACAAAAAATCGAAGATTATTTTCAAAAAGGCTATCAAATTGTGATTATTGGCAATGCAGATCATCCAGAAGTGAGAGCATTAACTGGCTGGTGTGAAGAAACAGCCCTAATCATCAATGATCTTAAACAGCTAGAAAATATGTCGAGATATGACAAATTATGTGTTGTGGCACAAACGACCATGATCAAAGCACAATTTGATGTCATTTCAGAAGCGCTTAAAGCAAAAGCGAATGAAGTAGTTATATTTAATACGATTTGTAGTGCAACTGCTGAAAGACAGGCAGCAGCGGCAAAAGCTGCAAAATCTGTAGAATATATGATTGTAGTAGGTGGATATCATAGCTCAAATACGCAGAAATTGTACGAGATATGTAAAACTTATTGCACAAATACCTGTCATATAGAAACGGCCGGAGAACTAGACCCAACTGAGATTAAGAAATTTAAGATCATCGGAATCACTGCGGGTGCATCAACACCGGACTGGATCGTACAGGAGGTAACGGAAAGTATGGAAGAAAACAAGATGGAAAAGGAATTAACTCAAGAAATTTCTCAGGACGTAGCAGACGCAGATTTTGATTTTGCTACTGAATTAGAAAACTCAATGGTATCTGTTAGAAAAGGTGCTGCTTTAGAAGGTGAAGTTATTCACGTAGACGAAGACGAAGTGATTTTAAATATTGGTTATAAGTCAGATGGGGTCATCAAAAAGAATGACTACACATGGAAACATGAACTTGTTCTGACTGATTTAGTAAACGAAGGCGAAAAAATTACAGGTATCGTTACAGATACAAATGATGGTTCTGGTAATGTTAGATTATCTAAAATTAAATATGATAATCAAAAAGTCCAGAGACGTCTTGCTGAAGCTTATGAAAACAAAGAAGTATTAGAAGGAAAAGTTAAAAGCGTTTCTGGTTCTGGACTTATTGTTGATATAGGATTCACAGATATCTTTATGCCAGCTTCACAATATCATGTATATTTTGTAAGAGATTTAGAATCTTTAATTGGTAAAGAAGTTAAAGGGATTATTATTGATTACAATGCAAGAAGAAGAAGAGCAATTTTATCTCAAAAAGTTATCTTAGAAAAAGAAATCAAAGAAAAACAAGA